>OODU01000313.1_pt1 | contig 57607 bp, 43 predicted proteins | sample 1671171 | NCBI WGS metagenome assembly OODU01 (sample SAMN06348129, study PRJEB24527) | human gut metagenome | biome: human gut; feature: ankylosing spondylitis patient; material: feces | host: Homo sapiens | place: China | collected 2015-10
TAATGAGTGCGTACCCTCTTGTGAATCACCCCTTTCCTATCATAACACGGCGCAAATCGGAGAGGCGAGACCGCTGCGAAAAGGAAAACGGCAGTCGGGTTACCATTGCGTGTCTTTCGCAACCTATTCGCAGTTCACAGATAGCGTACTGCTACACATGCGGGTTATTCTTCACAGGCGCGACATAACAGTGTCGCGCAACTCGTTGGCTTGGATATTTTGCACGACACCTACGAATTGCACTCGTTATACCGTAGGGTGTGACAAGGTGAATTGCCCGTCAGGGCAAGAGAAGGTGCCCTGGGGTACGACTCGGCGCACCGCTTGTATCCGACCTGCACAATCTATCCCGTAGGGGCGGCCATTGGCCACCCACACAACGGTAAACCGTCACGTCAATTTTCCATTCTCCATTATCAATTCTCAATTACTGCAAATCGCTAAATGCAATCTCTCGTTACAACATCTCCTGCGTAATCAACCGCAGATCGGTATAATACAGCTCCCGTTTGGGCTGCACGCCGCGCAGCAGCATTTGATACATCGCCAACACGGCGTGGAACGATTCCTGCGAGAATGACTGACCGATCACGAAATCCACCGTTCCCTCGCGCAGATACCGCTTCGCGGTTGGCGTGAGGTCGTTGCAGACGATATGCGGACGGGTGGTGCGCCGCGCTTTTCGGATGCCCGCGATGCAGCCGGAGAGCGGCTGGCAGGCCATATAGACGGCGTGCAGGCGGCTGTCGGCCTGAAGCGCCTGCGCGACGAGTTCACCGGTGAGTTCAGGCATTTCGTTGGTTTCAATCACGCGGTAGGCATCTTCGGAGAAGCCCAGCTCGAGCAGACGGCGGCAAAAGCCGTCCACGCGGCCTTTGTGGGCCTCCATACGCAGATTTCCGGTGACAATGAGAACGTGCTCGGGCGGCCGGATGAGTCGCGCCATGACACCGGCGGCGATAGCGCCCGCGCGGACAAGATCCTGTCCGGCGTGGCACAGACGGCCGCTGTCCGGCACATCGGCATCATAGGTGATGACGGTCACGCCTTGCTGCACTGCCTGTTCGATGGCGGCGCGGACCTCCGGCGTATTCTCGGCACGGATGATGAGTCCGTCCACGCCGGAACGAATCTGCTCGTCCATCGCGCGGAGCAGCTCCTGCATGGTCATGGTACGCAGCGGCTGCTCGGTCAGTATAAACGCTGGATCGGCGATATAGCGCAGTGCCTTGCGAATGCCGCTGACGATCTGCCGGTTGAAGTACCCATCCGTCCATTGCGGAATGAGAATAGCCGCTTGCCTGCAATCTGCCGATTTCGGCGGCACTGGAGGCTGATAGCCGAGTTTTTCTGCGGCACGGACAACTTTTTCGCGTATCATTGGATTGACGTTGGGGCGTCCGTGCAGCACACGGTCCACCGTGCCGCGCGACACACCGGACAGCTCTGCGATTTTTTGTATGGTAACTGCCATTGACACATTCTCCTTTTCTACTTCAAAGTATAGGGGAGAGCAGCGCTGACGTCAAGTATAACTACGCACAGTGCACAATCAAAAATGCACTGTCATCTGCTTTTGAGCCTTCATTTTGCCATAAATTTGCGGTGCTTTTTTAGGCAGGCTACCAATGTTTTGGTGGGACGGTTGACCGTGACGGCGGGATTGCGGTACAATGTATGCAATGAAGAAAAAAGTGTGAAAAAACGCGGGAATCCGCGAGTATTAACGAGATTTTAAGCGATTATTCTTGCTGTTAAAAGGAGAGGATCAGCATGCTGAATATTGGTGTTATTGGCTGCGGCGCAATTGGCCGCGATCACATTCGACGCCTGACGGACATTGTTCCGGGCTGTCAGGTTGTTGCCTGTGCAGACTATTTTGAAGAAGCTGCGATTAAGGTTGCAGCGCAGTATGAAGGCATGAAGGCATACAAGACCGGCGAGGAGCTGATCGCAGCACCGGAGGTGCAGGCGGTCGTTATCACCTCGTCCGACCCGAGCCACGCAGGCTATGTGCTCGAGGCTCTCAAAGCGGGCAAGCAGGTGTTCTGCGAGAAGCCGCTGGCACAGAGTGCCGCCGACTGCGAGAAAATCATCGCGGCTGAGACCGCACATGGCAAGCGTCTGGTACAGGTCGGCTTTATGCGCCACTATGACCGCGGCTACGCCGAGATGAAGCGCATCATCGACTCCGGTGAGCTGGGTGCGCCGCTGATGATTCACGCGTGCCACCGCAACGTGTCTCAGCCGGACGGCTTCCAGACCGAGATGGGCGTTTCCAACGTTGCAATCCACGAGCTGGACATCTGCCGCTGGCTGCTCGGCGATGAGTACAAGAGCGGTCAGGTGCTCAAGGTGCGCCAGTCCGCGTGCTCTACCAAGGGTTATGACAACCCGCAGATCGTGCTGCTGGAAACCCAGTCCGGTGCGCGCATCGACGTAGAGGTTCAGGTTGCGGACGCTTACGGTTACGACATCCAGTGTCAGGTCGTCTGCGAGAAGGGCACAGTCAACCTGCCTGATCCGTATGCGGTTGTCAAGCGCTCGAACGCAACCCGTTCGTTCCCGATCCTGACCGACTGGAAGGACCGCTTTATTGAAGCCTATGACATTGAGCTGACCCATTGGGTCAAGACCCTCGAGGAGAAGGGTGAGCCGGATGGTCCGTCCGCATGGGACGGCTACGCTGCCTGCGTCGCAGCAGACACGCTCAACCGTTCCCGCGGCACGAATCAGTTCCTGCCGATCGAGATGATGGATAAACCTGCTCTCTACAAATAATCTCTCATATAAAAGAAAAAGGACCGTTTGGGCGGTCCTTTTTCTTTTATATTGGGTTATACGGTCAGCTTTTCCGCTTGATATGCGGCACGGATAAACAGGGCAAGCAGCACAAGGCTGGCAATCTGCGAGAGAAAAATCGGAATAGAAGTTGGCAGCACGCGCAGCAAAATGTTGATAAGGGAAAGATAAAAGCACCAGCGAATACGCTTGGGCGGAAAGTCGTAGCCGCGCTCTGTACAGACATCGTCCAGTCCGGTGTACAGCCAGAACTGCGAGACATAGGCTGCGATCACACCGGCAAGTGCGATCAGACTGAACAGCAGATAAAACGTGCTGGGTGTATACGGCGGCGTGTCGCTCGGAACGAGCGTCATGGCCAGCAGGCCGACAACGGTTGCCGCCACGCTGAGCACAGTGGCTGTGAACGCACGCTGCAGGCGCTCGGACACGCGGCTGAACCGGTAAAACGGATAAAACTGTACGAGTGTGCAGAATATACCGAGAATGCCGGTAACGGTGAGCGCTGCACCGTTTGTGCCGTTCAAAGTGACGGAGCCGCTGAATTGTCCAAGCACCAGTGAAACGGCGCTGCACAGCCAGAACATGGAAAGCCAGCGGGCAATGGGAATGTTGTTGTTCATAATCTCTACCTCCTTGCCATTATAATAGCAGAGAAGATGAAAATATGCAAGAAAAAGCAGAGCCTTTCGGCTCTGCTTTTGTGCGATTTTACAATATATTAATACTGTACCTGAACCGGCTTGCCGGAGTGGAACGAATCCGTAATCGCGTAGGTAACGAGGGTTGCCTTGGTGCCGTCGTAAACGGTCAGCTCGGGCTTGCGGTCCTTCTGGATGCAGTCGATGAAGTCGACCATTTCCAATAGGTATGCTTCTGCGAAACGCTGCGGGAAGTTCTCGACGATCTCCTGACGGGCACCGTACTGATCGTAAACCATTACACGGTCCTTCCACGGTACACCGGCTACGCGGATATGCGCTTCGGTGCCGACGATTTCGGTCTCGGTGTGGTAGCCGTGCGGCGCAGTACGGCCAACGTGCAGGAAAGCAACCGTACCATTGTCAAACTTGAGCATTGCCATGCCGGTCTCGGTGTCGCCGTTCTCGGCAAACTCGGGGTGCTTAAAGTTGGTGCCTGCGGCGTAAACCTCAGTAACCTCACCGCCGAGGAACCAGCGCATCAGGTCAATGTCGTGCGAAGCCGCGTCAATGAAGATGCCGCCCGAGGTCTTGGAGAACTTGATGCAGCTCTCGACCAGTGCTTCCGGGTCAAGGCCGGTAGCCTTTACCAGATACGGCTTGCCGATGCGGCCTGCGTTGATCTGTGCCTTTGCATCCGCGTAGGACGGATCGTAGCGGCGCATAAAGCCAAGGAAGAAGATCTTGTCCGGGTGACGTTCAACAGCGGCCTCAGCGCGCTTGCACTCCTCGAGCGAGCAGCCGAGCGGCTTGTCAGTGAAAACGTGCTTGCCTGCATCGAGCGCGTACTCGATCATCCAGCAGTGCTCCGGAGAGGAGGAGACGATAACGACAGCTTCGATGTCTGCCTCGTCAACCATTTTCTTGTAGTCCGTGGTGGTGTACTCTACCTTGAGGTAGTCCTTCGCCCAGTCCAGCTCCTTCTGCTCGAGCGAGCAGGCAGCGACCAGCTTGCAGCCGGGAATCTTGAACGCGAGATTCTGCGCGTGTACCGAACCGAGACGGCCCAAACCGACGATGCCAACTTTGATTTCCTTCATGTTTGTTCTCCTTTTTATAGAGCGGATTTTCTCTCTACGGCAATCGAACGATTGCCTGTGTCTCTCTCATATTAATTCTATCACTGCGTGGACGCGAACGCAAGGAAAAACGACCAAATCAGAGCGTTTTTTATACGATGAAAACTGGCATTTCAGCACTCGGCAGGCGGGTGTGATAAAATTCCGATGATCATTTCATAAATTGTTCACAAACAGCACTTGACTTTGCCCGTATGTGGTGGTAAATTAAGTTTAGCACTCGGGGAGATGGAGTGCTAACAACCGAAAGAAAGGAGTCTGCTTCGGTGGAGCTTTCGGAACGTAAAAAGCAAATACTCAAAGCCATTATCGGCGATTACATCCGCACGGCTGAGCCGGTCGGCTCCAAGGCATTGACCGAGGGACACGAGCTGCCGTTCTCGTCCGCCACCATCCGCAATGAGATGAGTGAGCTGGAGGACATGGGCTATCTCGAAAAGCCGCACACCTCTGCGGGACGAATCCCCTCACCGCAGGGCTATCGACTGTATGTGGATGAACTGATGGAGCGTCCGGCCGACAATGCGGAGGACGGAAACGCACTGCAGAACAGCGTGCTTACCAAGGTACGGGAGCTTGACCACCTCATTCAGGAGGCCGGCAAGCTGCTCACCAGTCTGACGAATTACGCGTCGGTTGCTATCACACCGGCCATGACACAGATCGCCATCCGGCAGTTTGAGATCATCGCAGTCGATAAGATGAATTTCGTAATCGTAGTAGTTACGGATTCGGGTACGGTCAAGAACAAAATGGTCCGCACGGTGGCTGAGGTCTCCAAGGATGAGGCCGAACTGCTCACCTATGTACTCAACCAGACGCTGACCGGACTGCCGCTCTCGAGCATCACCGCCGAGCGATTCGACATTGTGCGCCGCGCCGCGGGATTGACCGCGCTGCTCGCTCCGGTGGCCGAGTACATCGCAGAGCTGATCACCGAGCTGAGCGACCAGAAGGTTTACCTCGACGGTGCCAGCAAGCTGCTTCGTTTTCCGGAGTACCGCGATACGAAAAAGGCGCAGACGCTGCTCGATTACATGGAGGACGACCGCAAGCACCTGCTGCCGGCCACCCGCAAGATCGACGGCATCCAGTTCTTCATCGGACCGGAAAATGGTGAAAACCCACTGAGTGAAACCTCGGCGATTTACGCAAAATACGATATCGGCAAGATCGGTCAGGGTGCAATCGGCATCGTAGGTCCGACCCGCATGGATTACGCCAAGCTGTCCGCACAGCTCAGCCGCTTCGCAAAAGGGCTGAACAAGCTGATTGCCGAGACATTTTTAGATGAAAAAGACGGAAATCATTGATTTCCTGTAAACGGAGGCACAAAACGACATGAGCAAAAAGACAAAGCCGGAGGCGGAAGAGCAGGAGCAGGTAAAGACCGAGGCTCCCGCAGAGGAGACCGCCAAGGCTGATGCAAAGCCCGCGACGGACTGGGAAGCCAAGTATAACGACCTGAACGATCGTTATCTCCGCATGGCGGCGGAGTACGACAACTTCCGCAAGCGCAGCCAGCGCGAGCGCGAGCAGGCGTACACCGATGCAGTCAGCCGCGCCGTAACCGCACTGCTGCCGACCTACGATAACCTCGAGCGGGCGCTCAAGGCAGAGACCGCCGACACCGAATATAAAAAGGGTGTCGAGCTGACCATGACGCAGCTGACCGAAAGCCTCAAGGGCATTAACGTCACCGTCATCGACGCTGCCGCAGGCACCGCATTCGATCCGAACTTCCACAACGCGGTTATGCACGTTGAGGATGAAAACCTCGGTGAGAATGTCATCGCGGAAACCTTCCAGCAGGGCTTCCAGATCGGCGATAAGGTTATTCGCCATGCGATGGTGAAAGTCGCAAATTAAGAGTGGAGATTGGAGAGTGAGGAGTGGAGAGATTGCTTCTCTTCCAACTTTATTCTCCGAAACACACTCTATCAGATGAAGAACGCAGAGCTAAGAGATACGAAATCTTCACTCTCAACTCTACACTCTTCACTCTATATCAAACAGTAAAATGTAAACTATATCCTAATCTTTAAGGAGTGTATTTATTATGGGTAAGATCATTGGTATTGACCTTGGTACGACGAACTCTTGTGTATCTGTTATGGAGGGCGGCGAAGCCGTAGTCATCCCTAACGCTGAGGGTGCGCGCACCACTCCGTCTGTTGTTGCATTTTCCAAGGACGGCGAGCGTATGATCGGTCAGGTCGCTAAGCGCCAGGCTGTAACCAACGCTGACCGTACCATTATTTCCATCAAGCGTCACATGGGCACCGACTACCGCGTAAACATCGACGGCAAGCCGTACTCCCCGCAGGAGATTTCCGCTATGATCCTGCAGAAGCTGAAGGCTGACGCAGAAGCATACCTCGGCCAGCCGGTAAATCAGGCGGTCATCACCGTTCCGGCTTACTTCTCCGACTCGCAGCGTCAGGCTACCAAGGATGCCGGCAAGATCGCAGGTCTGGAAGTTCTGCGTATCATCAACGAGCCGACCGCTGCTGCGCTGGCTTACGGCGTAGATAAGGAATCCGAGCAGAAGATCATGGTTTACGACCTCGGCGGCGGTACGTTCGATGTATCCATCCTGGATATCGGCGAGGGCGTTCTGGAGGTTCTGTCCACCGCAGGTGATACCCACCTCGGCGGCGATGACTTCGACCAGCGCATCATCGACTGGATGGTTGACGAGTTCAAGAAGTCCAACGGCATTGACCTGTCGAACGACCGTATGGCTATGCAGCGCCTGAAGGAAGCTGCTGAGAAGGCGAAGATCGAGCTGTCCGGCATGAGCCAGACCTCCATCAACCAGCCGTATATCACGGCTGATGCTACCGGCCCGAAGCACCTCGAGCTGACCCTGACCCGTGCAAAGTTCAACGAGCTGACCGCAGACCTCGTAGAGCGCACCATGGGCCCGGTTCGTCAGGCTATGAGCGACGCTGGTCTGTCCGCTTCCGATCTGTCCAAGGTTCTGCTGGTTGGCGGTTCCACCCGTATTCCGGCTGTACAGGAGGCTGTTAAGGGCATCACCGGCAAGGAAGGCTTCAAGGGCATCAACCCGGACGAGTGCGTAGCAATCGGCGCATCCATCCAGGGCGGCGTACTTGGCGGTGAGGTCAAGGACGTGCTGCTGCTCGACGTAACTCCGCTGTCCCTCGGTATTGAGACCCTCGGCGGCGTATGCACCAAGCTGATCGACCGCAACACCACCATCCCGACCAAGAAGAGCCAGATCTTCTCCACCGCAGCTGACAACCAGCCGTCCGTTGAGATTCACGTTCTGCAGGGCGAGCGCGAGATGGCTGCAGGCAACAAGACCCTCGGCCGCTTCACCCTCGACGGCATCGCTCCGGCACCGCGCGGCATTCCTCAGATCGAGGTTACCTTCGATATCGACGCAAACGGCATCGTAAACGTATCCGCTAAGGACCTCGGCACCGGCAAGGAGCAGAAGATCACCATCACTGCATCCACCAATCTGTCTCAGGACGAGATCGACAAGGCAATGCACGAGGCTGAGCAGTACGCTGAGCAGGATAAGAAGAACAAGGAAGCAGTTGAGGTTCGCAACAACGCTGAGCAGCTGGTATTCCAGTCCGAGAAGGCACTGACCGATCTGGGCGACAAGCTGTCCGCAGACGAGAAGAGCGGCGTTCAGGCTGAGATCGAAAAGGTTAAGGAAGCACTCAAGGGCACCGATACCGATATGATCAAGGCTGCAACCGAGGGTCTGTCCAAGAAGTTCTCCGATCTGGCCGGCAAGATCTATCAGCAGCAGGCACCGCAGGGCGACCCGAACATGGGCGGCGCTCAGGGTGCAGGCGCACAGGGCGGCCAGCAGGGCGACTTTGTAGACGCTGACTTCACCGAGGTTAAGGACGACGACAATAAGTAATAAGCAAGAGTGAAGATAGAAGAGTGAAGAGTGGAGAGAAAAACTCCTCACTCTTCACTCTCCACACTCCACTCTAATGGAGAGGCGCACTTTGGTGCGCCTATCCCTGTGTATAGGATGATTTTTTATGGCTGATAAAAGAGATTATTATGAAGTGCTCGGCGTACAGAAGGGCGCAAGTGATGATGAGCTGAAAAAGGCATACCGCAAGCTGGCGCGCAAGTACCACCCGGACCTCAACAAGGATAATCCGGAGGCTGCGGATAAGTTCAAGGAAGTAAACGAAGCATACGAGGTGCTGTCCGACAAGGAGAAGCGCGCCAAGTACGACCAGTTCGGCTTTGCCGGCGTTGACCCGAGCTACGGCGGCGGTGCCGGTGCCGGCGGCTACGGCGGCGGCTTTGACATGGGCGATCTGGGCGACCTGTTCGGCTCGTTCTTCGGCGGCGGCTTTGGCGGCGGACGTTCTTCGCGCCGCAATGCACCGCAGCGAGGCGAATCCATCCGTCAGACGGTGATCCTGTCCTTCGAGGAAGCCGCATTCGGCTGTGAGAAGGAGATCACGGTCGAGCGCATCGAATCCTGTGATGACTGCGGCGGCACAGGTGCCGCAAAGGGCACCACGGCGGAGACCTGTCCGAACTGCCGCGGCACCGGCGTTGTTACGCAGACCCAGCGCACGCCGCTCGGCATGTTCCAGACGCAGGGCGCCTGCCCGAACTGCCGCGGCACCGGCAAGATCATCAAGAAGCCGTGTCCGAAGTGCGGCGGTCAGGGCCGTGTCCGCAAGACCCGCAAGTTCAAGGTCAACATTCCGGCCGGTATCGACGATGGTCAGTCCATCCAGCAGCGCGGTCAGGGCAATGCCGGCGTAAACGGCGGCCCCGCAGGCGATCTGTTCGTAACGGTTGCCATCCGTCCGCACCCGATCTTTACTCGCAACGGCTCGGATGTACATGTCGATATTCCGATTTCGTTCGCACAGGCCGCACTCGGCGATACGCTGCAGGTGCCGACCATCGACGGCCGCATCGAGTACAAGATTCCGGAAGGCACGCAGACCGGCACGACGTTCCGCATGCGCGGCAAGGGCATTCAGAATGTCAACGGCCGTGGTCGCGGCGACCAGTATGTCCGCGTAAACATCGAGGTGCCGAAGAACCTGTCCGAAAAGCAGAAAAAGCTGCTGCGCGAGTTCGAGGAAACGTCCACAGACGAGAATCAGGTAAAGCGCAAGAGCTTCTGGGATAAGGTAAAGGACGCACTCAAGGATAAATAATTAAAGGAGCATTGCTTTTTGAACAAATTCGGTAAACTGGAGCTTGTGCGCTGACCGGGAGGTCGGCTGTACAGGAATCCGTGAACCACCTCCCCAAAGGACGAAAAATATCGACTTTTCAGGAGGAATTCCCATGAATCGGGAGAATAAACGCAAGCAATATCAAAAGGGTTACTACAAAACGCATGCCTGCGACGACAGCTTCACCTGCAGGGTGTGCGGTCGTCTGGTCGTACCGGCAGGCGCGGGCAGCGACCACAGGAATCACTGTCCGAACTGTCTGTCCAGTCTGCATGTGGACGATGAGCCGGGCGACCGTGCCGCCGACTGCGGCGGCATCATGGACGCCATCGGTGTCTGGGTCCGCAAAAATGGTGAGTGGGCAGTAATTCATCGCTGCCGACGCTGCGGTGTACTGCATTCCAACCGCGCAGCGGCTGACGATAACCCGATGAAGCTGATGTCCATCGCCATGAAGCCGGTGGCGTTCCCGCCGTTCCCATTGGAGCGGATTGAGGAGCTGACCGCGCTCATGGGAGGAGACGGAGCAGTGAGATAAATAGAAAACCACCCGAGATTTTCTCGGGTGGTTTTTTCTGTTCTCAATTCGGCAACCGTACAATAAAAGAAGCGCTCTCGGTATAACCGAGAGCGCATTTCCGTATCCCTTAAAGCTGCGGCAGCAGGTTTGCCAGCTCGAGAGCCGCAATCGCTGCATCTGCGCCCTTGTTGCCGGCCTTGGTGCCTGCGCGCTCGATGGCCTGCTCGATGTTCTCGGTGGTAACTACGCCGAAGGTCACCGGCACACCGGTCTGCAGGTTGACCTGTGCAATGCCCTTGGCAGCCTCGTTGCACACGAGGTCGTAGTGGCTGGTCGAGCCGCGGATAACTGCGCCGAGGCAGATAACTGCATCATACTTGCCGCTCTGCGCCAGCTTCTGCGCCGCCAGCGGAATCTCAAATGCACCCGGAACCCATACGAGCGTGATGTCATCCGTGTCCACACCGTGACGTACCAGCGTGTCCTCCGCGCCGGAGATCAGCTTGGAAACGATAAATTCGTTGAAACGTGCACCAACGATTGCAAACTTGCCCTTGGTTGCTACTAACTTGCCTTCGAGTACCTTCATCTTAAAATCTTCCTTTCAATATGGTGAACAGATATATTGCAGGGCGAGGTGAGGTCATCCCGCCCTGCGGGATAGATTGATTACAATGTTTCACTAAAGAGGTGACCCATCTTAATTTTCTTGGTTCTGAGGTAGAACGCGTCGTCCTTCTGCGGTGCGATCTCGATCGGTACGCGCTCGGTGATCTCTACGCCGAAGCCGTCCAGACCGTAAATCTTCTCCGGATTATTGGTCAGCAGGCGCAGCTCCTTTGCACCGAGGTCCTGCAGGATCTGAGCGCCGATCCAGTATTCGCGCAGGTCGGGCGCAAAGCCGAGCTTGACGTTTGCCTCAACGGTATCGAAGCCCTTTTCCTGCAGCTCATACGCCTTCAGCTTATTGATCAGACCGATGCCGCGGCCTTCCTGGCGCATATAGAGCAGCACGCCGCGGCCTTCCTTGTCGATCTGCTGCATGGCTGCCGCCAGCTGCTGACCGCAGTCGCACCGGCGGGAACCGAACACATCGCCGGTCAGACACTCGGAGTGTACGCGGCAGAGCAGGTTCTTGCCATCGCCGATCTCGCCCTTGACGAGCGCAACGTGGTGCTCGCCGGTCAGGTCGTTGACGTAGCCGTAGATGCGGAACTCACCGAAACGGGTCGGCATTTTCGCACAGGCTTCGCGCACAACATGCTTGTCATGGCGGCGGCAGTAGTCCTGCAGATCCTTGATAGTGATGATCTTGAGGCCCCATTCCTTGGCCTTCTCCATCAGCTCGGAGGTGCGCATCATTGTGCCGTCATCGCGCATGATCTCACAGCACAGACCGCACTGCTCGAGTCCGGCCAGACGGCACAGATCGACAGTTGCCTCGGTGTGGCCGTTGCGGGTCAGCACACCGCCGCGGCGTGCAACAAGCGGGAAAACGTGTCCCGGACGGCGGAGCTCCTCCGGCTTGGTGTGGATATCCGCACATTTGCGGCAGGTAAAGCCGCGTTCCTCGGCGGAAATGCCGGTCGTGGTGTCCACATGGTCGATGGAGACCGTGAACGCGGTGTGGTGGTTGTCGGTGTTGACCTTTACCATCTGCTCCAGACCGAGACGGAGCGCAACCTGCTCACTCATCGGCGTGCAGATCAGGCCCTTGGCATGGGTCGCCATGAAGTTGACGTTCTCGGTCGTGGCGAACTGTGCGGCGCAGATGAGGTCGCCCTCGTTCTCGCGGTCCGGGTCGTCGATGGTGAGGATGAGGTGTCCGGCGCGAAGCTCTTCGAGTGCTTCTTCAACTGTATTGAACTGATATTCCATAAAAGAAAACCTCCGTTAAAATCCGTGTTGTGCAAGAAAATCCATCGTAATACCGCTGGATTTGTGCGGCGTGAGCATTTTTTCAACGTATTTACCGATCACATCACATTCGAGGTTGACCGGCTCGCCCGGCTTTTTGCCGAGCAGAATGGTCTGCGCGCCGGTGTGCGGAATGATGGAGACCGAAAAGTCGGTGTCCGTCACAGCCGCTATGGTAAGGCTGACACCATCAATGGCGATCGAGCCTTTTTCGACGATGTACCGGAGCAGGGGAGCCGGTGTTTTGATCGTTACCCACACGGCATTGTCCTCGCGCCGCTGCGAGAGAACCGAGCCGGTGCCGTCGATGTGGCCGGATACGATATGACCGCCGAACCGTCCGTCGGCAGGCATCGCGCGCTCCAGATTGACCGGCGAGCCGCTCTGCAGACTGCCGAGCGCGGAACGCCGCAGGCTTTCCGCCATCACATCGGCGCTGAAGCTGTCGTCCGTCAGCGCGACCACGGTCAGACACACGCCGTTCGTGGCAATGCTGTCGCCGATTTTTGTATTTTCGAGCACGGTATCTGCCGCAATCGTCAGCCGAGCGCCCTTTGCGCCGCGCTCGATGCGCCGCACCGTACCGATTTCTTCGATAAGTCCAGTAAACATTACAATCTCCCTTCAATCAGGAAATCTTCGCCCATCGGCGTGCAGGTCACGTCTTTCAGCGGAAGCGCCTGCACCATCTTGTCAAATCCCAGACCTCCGACCGGACTTTTTGCGCCTGCACCGCCGATGATTTTCGGGGCGATATACGCCTGCACGCGGTGTACCACACCGGCCTCCAGCGCGGAGAACGCAAGTGCCGAGCCGCCTTCGAGAAGCAGACCGTCGATGCCGAGTGCGCCGAGCTGGCGCATCAGATCGGCAAGGTCTACGCGCTCGTTTTTCGTTTTGCATTCGAGAATGTGTACACCGTGCCGTTCCAGTTCAGCGGTGCGCTCATTTCGATCGACGACCGCGATATAGGTCGGGATTTTGTTCGCCGTCTGTACGATTCTGCTGTCGATCGGCGTTCTTGCGCGGCTGTCGCAGATTACGCGGATCGGATCGCGCCCGCCGTCAATGCGGCAGGTGAGCAGCGGATCGTCCTCAAGCACGGTGCCGATGCCGACCATGATGGCGGGCAGCCGGTTGCGCGTTTCGTGTACATGACGGCGGGCGGTCTCGCCGGTAACCCAGCGGCTGTCACCAGTGTGCGCGGCGATTTTGCCGTCGAGCGTCATCGCGTACTTGAGCGTCACAAACGGCGTTTTGTGCGTGATGTAGTGAAAGAAAACTTCATTCACGCGGCGGCATTCGTCCTCGCACACGCCGGTCTCGACTTCGATGCCTGCGTCGCGCAGGATCTGTGCGCCTTTGCCGGCTACCAGCGGGTTCGGGTCGAGGCAGCCGACGAACACGCGGCCGATCTTGTGCTCGATGACTGCGTCTGTGCACGGCGGCGTGCGTCCCCAGTGGCAGCACGGCTCGAGCGTGACGTAAAGGTCTGCGCCCGTGCAGTCCTCGGTGCAGTGCGCGAATGCATTGCGCTCGGCATGCAGGCCGCCGATGTGCTCGTGCCAGCCTTCACCGATGATTTTTCCGTCCTTGACGATGACGCAGCCGACCATCGGATTCGGGTTGACGTGACCGGCTCCGCGCTGGGCCAGCGCCAACGCCTGACGCATATATTCCTGTTTTTGCTCCTGCATAGAATCACCTGATATAATTCTGTAGAAAATTTCACGATAGTTTGGCGACAGCCATAAAAAAACGTCCCAAAGACAGAATCTTCGGGACGCTGAGAAAAGCATTGTGAAAACAAAAAGTCTGAAACACCGAATCGGCATTTCAGAACAGCAAACAGGCGGAAGTTCTTTCCGCATATTCTTCTTTCATCCAGACTATACTGTCGGCCTCGGAATTTCACCGAATCATGCTTCCGCCGAATGGCATCCGCTCGCGGGCTGTACCGCCGGTAGGGAATTGCACCCTGCCCTGAAGAATCAAATATTTGGTTTTGCGGGGCAAAGCCTTTATTACTCTGCCTGAGGAAAGTATAGTCCCAAGCGGAGAAAAATGCAAGAGTTTTTTGAAAAAATAATTTTACAGAATGTGGGAATACAAACAAAACATAGAAAAAGTTCAAAAAGGACTGGAAAATATGCAGATAACGCACAAAAAAACATAAAACGACTACGCGGTCTTTATTGATAATTTCCTGTTTTCTATTCCGACTCGCTAAGAGCCGCCCTATGGGCGGTTGCTCGCTGGACGCCCACTGCGGTGGGTGTATCCATTTTCAATTTGCTTCGGTTGTGCTATAATCAAATAGCTATGAAACGAAAGGAGAGTGTGCCATGCGGATCTGGACCGGACGAGCGGGGAGCGGCAAGACAACGGCCATCCTGCGGGAGATCGCGGCGCTGAGTGAAAAGGGAGAGGGACGGCAGATTCTGCTCGTGCCCGAGCTGAACTCGCACCTGATGGAGCGGCGGCTTGCTGCAGCCACGCACAACCACGGCGCACGCACGGCCGAGGTGCTGACGTTCTCACGATTGGCTGACCGTGTGTTCTCTGAGGTCGGCGGACTGGCACAGCAGATGCTGACGCCGGCAGGTCAGCTTTTGACCTTGCAGGAGGCGGCACGCCGTGTGCAGGGCGGGCTGAGTGCGTGGAAGGGTCTGGCAGACAAGCCGGAGCTGCTGCAGGAGGCGCTGCGGCTGATCGACGAGTGCAAAACCTGTGCAGTCGCACCGGAGACGCTGTTTGCGGCTGCCGAGGAGAGTGAGGACGTTGTGCTTGCAGAAAAATTGTCCGATCTTGCACAGATTTTAACAGCTTATGAGCGTCTGTGCGAGGAGTCCCTGCCCGACCCGAGAGACCGCCTGACACATCTGCGCGACCGTCTGGCAGAAAGTCACACGCTGGACGGCGCAGCGGTCTATCTGGATGGATTTCTCGGCTTTACCGTGCAGGAAAGTGCAGTGGTTGATGCCATGCTGGCGGCGGGTGTGCCGCTCTCTGCGGCGGTAACCTGTGATACGGATTACCCGGAGATTTTCCTTACCGGCTGTAAAACAGTGCAGAAATTAACCCGAATGGCAAAGCATCATAACCAGACGGTCGAGCGCATCGAACTGGGCGAAAGCAAGGTGGCCCGACCGGCGGGACTGGCTGCGCTCGAGCGCGAAAGCCTGCTGCCAGTGCGCACCCCACAGGAGCGTGCGGACGGCGTTCGGCTGTACGAGGCGGCTTCGCCGTTTGACGAGTGCGAGCACGCGGCGGCTTACATTCGGCGCAAGGTGCGGGACGAAGGCGCGCGCTGCCGCGATTTTGTGGTTGCGGCACGCGATATCGAGCCGTACAGCGCGTTTCTCGCAATGGCGATGGCGCGGTATGACATTCCGGTGTTCCTCGCGGAAAAGCCGGATCTGCTGTCTCGTCCGCCGATGGCGCTGGTCACGAATGCACTCGAGGCGGTACGAAATCACTTCCGATATGAAGATCTGTTCTCCTGTCTCAAGACCGGACTTGCGGGCTTGGATTGGGACGAAATTGATAAATTAGAGAACTATGTGCTCACATGGAACATCCGCGGCGGAGCATGGGAACGCGAGTGGACCGAGCATCCGGACGGCTACGGTCTGTCCATCGACGAGAACGCGAAGGCACAGCTTGCCGAGCTGAACACACTCCGCAAACGGGCAATCGCGCCGTTCTCCGCACTGCGCGAGGCACTTGCAGGCGAGCAGCCTGCAGGTGACTGCGTGCGTGCGCTCTATGCATTCCTTCTCGCGGTGGACGCGCCGCAGCGTATGACCGACCGCGCCGCCGGACACGAGCAGGCGGGCCGTCTGCAGCTGGCCGACGAGTACCGCCAGCTGTGGGAAATCCTGGTCTCTGCGATGGAGCAGTTCGCGTGGGTGTGCGGGGATATGCCGCTGACGCTCGACCGTTTCGCGCAACTGTTCCGGCTGGTGCTCGGCGAGTACGATGTGGGTACGATTCCGGTTTCGCTCGACCGCGTGACCTGCGGCAATATCGAGCGTGCGTGTACGGAAAATGCGAAATATGTCATCCTGCTGGGCGTTAACGACGGCCTGATACCGAAAACCCCGTCCTCGACCTCGCTGCTGAGTGACATGGACCGCGACAAAATGGATGCGCTCGGCGTGGAACTCAAAGCCTACGGCGAGGAACGCCTGCTGATGGAGCAGGAAACGCTCTATCGGGCACTCGCGTGCCCGACAGACGAGCTGCTGCTGACGTATCACACCATCGACGCAGGCGGCGGTGAAACGCGGCCGTCCTACTTCGTGAACACAGTGCGGGAGCTGCTGCCGGATGTGCCGTTTTCCACCCACCGGACGGAGACCGTGCGCGACCGCCTGCAGGCGGAACGACCGGCGGTCGAACTTGCGTGCGCGTATCTTTCGGGCGACCGGACAGCCGCCGTGCGGGCTGCCTATGACTACTATAAGGATGATGAGCGAGTCAAAAACGCGCAGGCGCAGCGGCGCGGCAGAGGACCGCTGAGCAGTCCGCACACGATTGACGGCTTGTACGGAAAAAGTCTTAATCTGACCGCTTCGCGTGTGGATACGTTCTATTCCTGCCGGTTTGCATTCTTTATGCAGTATGGTCTGAAGGCCAAGCCGCGCCGTGTGGCGAAGTTTGATGCGCTCTCGACCGGCACATTCATCCACTATGTGCTCGAGCATGCGCTGGATACCCTTGGAAAGTGCGAGGGCGGCGCCGCCCATGCCGATCAGCCGACCGTGCGCAAAGCCTGCCGTGAAGCGGTACGGCAGTATGTCGCGGAGGAACTGGGCGGCCTGGAGAATAAAACCGCGCGCTTCCAATACCTGTTTCGCCGACTGGTGCGCGCCGTGGAGCAGATCCTCGACAACGTGATCGAAGAACTTCGCGTATCCGACTTTGAGCCGATCGACTATGAGCTGGACTTCTCGCGCAGCGGCGACCTGCCGCCCGTGCAGTGTGAGGACGGCGATGTGTCGGTTTCACTCTCCGGCAAGGTGGACCGCGTGGATGGCTACATCAAAAACGGCCGCCTCTATCTGCGCGTTATGGACTACAAAAGCGGCAAAAAGTCATTTTCGCTGTCCGACATCTGGTATGGACTCAACATGCAGCTTATCATCTATCTGTACGCGCTGCAGCAGGAGGGCCTTGACCGCTATCGTGCCCGCCTGACTGCCGAGCTGAACGAAATCGTACCGGCGGGCGTGCTGTACGTTCCGGTGCGCGATGAGCTGCCGGACGCGGCGCGCGACACGGACGAGGAAGGGCTGCGCATCCTGCGCGATAAGGCGCTGCGGCGTTCGGGTCTGCTGAGCGACGATATGTCGCTGCTCGAGGCGATGGAGCACGGTCTGGAGGGTGACGGACGGTTTATTCCGGTCTCTATCAAGACCGGGAAGGGCGAGGATGAGCCGACGCTTGCCGCCAAGTCTGCGGTAGCCGATCTGGCGAAATTCGGCAGACTGGCACGCTACACGCAGAAAAAGCTGCTCGAAATGGGACAGGCTCTGCGAAACGGCAGCATTGAAGCCGACCCGCGCAAGACCGACCGCAGCTACTGCGAATGGTGTGATTTCCGGGCAGCCTGCCGGTTCGACGAGACCGCCGGAGACAAGGTACGCTGGCTGAAAAACATCAAGGACAAGGAATTCTGGGAGCAGTTAGGAGGGGACGACAATGCCGAAGTGGACACCTGATCAGCAGACCGCGATCGACGACCGCGGCGGTGCACTGCTGGTTTCGGCGGCAGCCGGCTCGGGCAAGACAGCCGTGCTGACCGAGCGTGTGCTCCGGCGGCTGACGGACGAGAATGATCCGGTCGATATCGACCGCCTGCTGCTGGTTACGTTTACCAATGCGGCGGCAGCCGAAATGCGTGAGCGAATCGGTGCGGCACTCGGTGCGGCTGTAGCCGCAAACCCGCGGGATACCCGTCTGCGGCGGCAGCTGTTCCTCGTGCACCGCGCGAAAATCACGACTGTGCATGCGCTGTGCCTGTCGCTCGCGCGCGAGCAGGCGGCGGTGCTCGGCATCGCGCCCGACTTTCGACTGATGGACGAAAACGAGGGCAAGCTGCTGCGCGCCGAGGTACTCGAAGAAGTGCTCGACACGGCCTACGAGCAGGCGGACGAGAAGTTTTTCGCGCTCTGTGACCTGCTGACGGCGGGGCGCGACGATAAAAAGCTGGGCGAGGTCATTCTCGGCACCTACGAGAAGATTCAGGCGCATCCCGATCCGCGGGCGTTCCTTGAGGACGTGCGTGCGGGGTTGTACACGCGCGGCATGGACACGCCGCACGGCTGTGTTCTGCGTGAGCAGGCCAGGTCGGCGGCACAGCACGGTGCGGCATTTCTGCACATGGCTGTGGATGAATTGACCGGCATTGACGAGCTGGCGGACAACTATCTGCCCGCGCTGACGAGCGACTTAAATCAGGCCGAGCGTCTGCTCGATGCGCTGTATAACGGCAGCTGGGACGACTGCGTGAAGGCTGCCCGGTCGATTTCGTTTGACCGACTCAAGGCCGCGAGAAAATTCGAGGACAAGGCGTTCCTCGAGCAGATCAAGGCCATGCGCGAGGAGTGGAAGGGCGTTGCCAATAATATTCGGGAGAAATGGCTGACCGTCACCGCAGAAGAGGCGGAGTACGACCGCGGCCTGACAGCACCCGCGCTGTTCGCGCTCATCGACATGGTAAACGCCTTCGACGATGCCTTTACGGCAGCAAAACGTGCAAGAAATGCTGCGGATTTCAACGATTTGGAGCACTTTGCCGTGCGTCTGCTGTACACAGACGGCAAGCCGTCCGCACTGGCGAAAACCATGTCCGAGCAGTTCACCGAAATTGCGGTGGACGAGTATCAGGACACCAACGCCGTGCAGGATGCCATCTTCCGCGCACTCTCCAGAGACGAGACCAACCTGTTCATGGTCGGTGACGTCAAGCAGAGCATTTACGGCTTTCGACTGGCGGATCCGTCCATTTTCCTTGAGAAATACCGCAGCTTCGGTGAGGCAGCGGACGCCGCCGACGGACAGCCGCGCCGCGTTGTCCTCGGGCAGAATTTCCGTTCGCGAGCGGCTGTGCTGGACGCGTGCAACTACCTGTTTGCCGCCGTCATGGGCGAGACCGTGGGCGATCTCGTGTACACGGACAAGGAGGCGCTGCACCTCGGTGCGGACTACTATCCGGAGGCCGGAAACGAGCGGTATAAGACCGAAGTCCTGCTCGTGGATGCGGACGGACTCGGCGAGGACGATGATGCGCCGGACAAGACCGAACTCGAAGCGCGGCTTGCCGCAAAGCGCATTCGTGCGCTGCTCGATGAAGGCTTTCCGGTGACGGATAAGCAGACCGGAAGGCTGCGTCCGGTCACGCCGGGCGACATCGTAATCCTGCTGCGCTCGCCGAAAAACAAGGCGCCGACCTACATTGCGGAGCTGGAGCGCATCGGCGTAACAGCCAGCGCCGAGCAGCGCGGCGGCCTGCTGGAGACTGCCGAGGTCGGCACGATGGTGTCGCTGCTCAGCGTCATTGACAATCCGAGGCAGGACGTTGACCTTATCGGTGTGATGCGCTCGCCGCTGTTCGGCTTCACCGAGCAGGAACTGGCAGATATTCGCCTTGTGGATCGCAAGATCAGCTATTATGACGCGCTTCTGCAGTCGAGAACGGATTTCCCGAAGGTGGAAACCTTTCTGCAGCGGCTGGACTTTCTGCGCACTTTTGCGTGCGATCAGCCGGTGTACCGCCTGCTGTGGGAGATTTACGATCAGACCGGCGCACTCGGCCTGTACGGCGCGCTGCCGAACGGCGCACAGCGCCAGAGCAACCTGCTGACATTCTTCGAGCGGGCGCGCTCGTTTGAGGGACAGGGTTTCCGTGGCCTGTTTGACTTTGTGCGCCTGCTGCGCGGCATGCTCGAGCAGGGCGAGGATTTCCAGACGGTCGGCGCCGAGGCCACCGGCGGTGCGGTCCGCATTCTGTCCATCCACAAGTCCAAGGGACTGGAATTTCCGGTTGTTATCGTGGCGGACTGCGCCAAGCAGTTCAACGACAGTGACCTTAAGGAGCCGGTGCTCGTGCACCAGAACCTCGGCTTTGGCAGTAAGTGCCGCGACCGTGACCGCGGTGTGCAGTACGACACAGCCGAGCGCATTGCAGTCTCGGTGCAGATGCGCCGCGAGATGATATCCGAAGAGCTGCGCGTATTATATGTAGCGATGACGCGCGCCAAGGAAAAACTGATTCTGACGGCAGCCACCGGCAGCCTGCGGAATTCGCTGAAAAAATGGTCGCTGCTGGCATCGCTCGATGAGCTGCCGCAGTACGCCATGGGCGCGGTGCGCACGCCGCTTGCGTGGATTCTGACACCGTTGCTGCGGCATCCATGCGCGCGTGCGTTCCGCGAGGAGTATGCGCCGGAGGTGCCCGAGCACGGCACGGACAATGACGCATTCACGCTCAAGGTGTATTATCCGAACGACCTGCAGCCGCAGGAAACTGAAATCCTGCGTTTCGAGGACAGGGAGACCGGCGACTGCACCGTGCAGCCGCACTTCGACTACCCGCATGCTTACCTCACGGATCTGCCGAGCAAGCTGACCGCCACCGGTGTCGGCCGCGGCTACCGCGCAGACGAGGCCGCCGAGCAGACACCGCCGCCGCGGAAAGAAGTGCAGCTGCGCGCACCGCTGTTCGAGCAGGGAGAAAAGAAGCTGACGCCTGCCGAGATCGGTACAGCGCACCACCTGTTCATGCAGTTCTGCGACTTTGACGCCGCCTGTGCGCCGAATGGCGTGGAAAACGAGCTGAACCGTCTGGCGGAAAAGAAGATTTTGTCCACAGAACAGGCGCATGCTGTGGATAAACGCAAGATCGAACGGTTTTTCGCCTCCGACCTGTACAAAACCTTTATGGCGGAAAACAAGGTGCGGCGTGAGTTCAAGTTCTCCGTGCTTGTTCCGGCGCAAGCGTATTTTCCGGTCGCGGCGGACGCACCCGAGGAAAACGTGCTCCTGCAGGGCGTTATCGACTGCCTGATTGAAACCAGGGACGGCTTTGTTATTCTTGACTTCAAGACCGATCGCATCAAGAAGGGCGGTGCGGTCGAGAGAGCCGAGCAGTACCGTCCGCAGCTGGCCGCCTACGCGCGTGCCGTGCATGAGATTTACGGCAGACCGGTCCGCGCCTGCGTGCTGTACTTTTTCCACACCGGCGATACCGAATGGGTGTCGCTTGACGAGGACTGACAGCATTTGACCGCCCGGCAGTTAAGAGCGTGTTAAGATTCATTTGCATGCATTGACATTGCGGCCGCACGATGGTAAATTTAGTACAACAAAAGCGAAGGGGCACCGGAAAAATACCGGACGGCTCCGCAGGACTTCAATATGCCACCATCATTCATTCCTCATTTCCAAATGAAAAATCCGCAGACGGGAACGTCTGCGGATTTTTCTATCTGTCAGAGGCTGGTTTCGCGACAGCTGTTTGCACGGATTGCATAACACGCATGCGGCAAAAATCGTGAAAAACCGTCATATGCCCGCTTTACTTTACAGGGCAAAAAGGATATAATAAACTTAACTATCAAAAACGACCTATTTGGAGAAAAGGAGAACGACGAAATGGCGTATTATTTCAGTGAACCTTCGCATACCTTTAACGAATATCTGCTGGTACCGGGGTATTCCTCTGCGGAGTGCATGCCGGCGAACGTAAGCCTGCGCACACCAATCGTTAAGTACAAAAAGGGCGAGGAATCCGCGCTGTATGCCAACATTCCGATGGTTTCTGCAATCATGCAGGCGGTATCGGATGATCGTATGGCGATCGCACTGGCGCAGGAGGGCGGTATCTCCTTTATCTTCGGTTCGCAGTCGATCGAGAGCGAGGCTGCCATGGTTTCCCGCGTAAAGAACTACAAGGCAGGCTTCATCGTATCCGACTCCAACGTAAAGCCGGACACCACCCTTGAGGAAGTCCTCAAGCTGAAGGAGCGCACCGGTCACTCCACCATGGCTGTTACCGATGACGGCACCGCTAACGGCAAGCTGCTCGGCATTGTCACCAGCCGCGACTACCGCGTTTCCCGCATGGAGCGCAGCGTTAAGGTTGAGGAGTTCATGACTCCGTTTGACAAGCTGATCACCGCTCCGGCAGATACCAGCCTCAAGATCGCAAACGACATCATCTGGGACAACAAGCTGAACTCTCTGCCGCTGGTAGACGACAAGCAGCATCTTGTTTATATGGTATTCCGTAAGGACTACGACAGCCACAAGGCAAACTCTCTTGAGCTGCTCGATGAGCACAAGCGTTATGTAGTCGGCGCAGGCATCAACACCCGCGACTACGCAGAGCGTGTTCCGGCACTGGTTGAGGCGGGCGCAGACGTTCTCTGCATTGACTCCTCCGAGGGCTTCTCCGAGTGGCAGAGCCGCACCCTGTCCTGGGTACGCGCAAAGTACGGCGACAGTGTAAAGGTCGGCGCGGGCAACGTTGTTGACCGTGAGGGCTTCCGTTTCCTCGCTGAGGCCGGCGCGGACTTCATCAAGGTCGGCATCGGCGGCGGCTCCATCTGCATCACCCGTGAGCAGAAGGGCATCGGCCGCGGCCAGGCTACCGCGCTGATCGAGGTCGCAGCCGCTCGTGACGAGTATTTCGAGGAGACCGGCATCTACATTCCGATCTGCTCGGACGGCGGTATCGTTCACGACTACCACTGCACGCTGGCGCTGGCTATGGGCGCTGACTTCCTCATGCTCGGCCGCTACTTCTCTCGCTTTGACGAGTCCCCGACGAACAAGGTCAACATCAACGGCAGCTACATGAAGGAATACTGGGGCGAGGGTTCTGCCCGTGCCCGCAACTGGCAGCGCTACGACATGGGCGGCGACAAGAAGCTGTCCTTCGAGGAAGGCGTTGACTCCTACGTTCCGTACGCAGGCTCGCTGAAGGACAACCTCGGTCTGACCCTGAGCAAGGTCCGTTCCACCATGTGCAACTGCGGCTCGCTGTCCATTCCGGAGTTCCAGAAGAAGGCAAAGATCACGCTGGTATCCGCAACCTCGATCGTCGAGGGCGGCGCACACGATGTTGTGCTCAAGGAAACCTCATCTACGAGCAAATAAGCATAGTTTACTCACAAATTGCCCCACAGGTTATCTCTGCGGGGCAATTCTTATCGGAAATGAGATTGCATGAAGGGGAGGGGCGCTATGCCTCAGAATAACAAGCCGGGACGCCGTCTGCTGCGGCAGCTGTACGGCTCGTGGTACCGCGTGCGGCATAATATCAGCATTTTTGCGAGATGGTGCCTGTTTGCGGTAATCATCGGCGTGGTCGTCGGCGCGGTCGGCGCGGCGTTTGAGCACGCGCTTGAATGGGCGACCGAAACCCGGCAGGAGCAGAACTGGACACTGTATTTTCTGCCGCTGATCGGTGTTTTCATCGCGTTCTGGTACAGTAAAATGGATATGCCGCTTGAGCGCGGCACTAACTTTATCCTGACCTCGGTGCGGCAGGATCATCCGGTGCGGCTGCGGCTTGCGCCGAGCATCTTCATCACCTCGGTGCTGACCCACCTTTGCGGCGGCTCTGCCGGACGAGAAGGTGCGGCGCTGCAGCTCGGCGGTGCGATTTCGGGTAATATCGGCCACCTGATGCACCTGGACGACAAGGATTCTCGCACGATTACCATGTGCGGTATGGCGGCGTGCTTTTCGGCACTGTTCGGCACACCGCTTGCGGCGAGCGTGTTCGCAATGGAGGTTATCAGCGTGGGCGTAATGTACTACGCGGCGCTGTTTCCGTCCATCCTCGCGAGCGTGATCGCGCATCAGGTGGCGCTGCAGCTTGGCGGCGGCACGACCGCGTTTACGCTCTCCGGTGTGCCGGAAAATACAGATGTGCTGCTTATTGTAAAGCTGGTGGCGTTCGGCGTGGTCTGCGCCGGACTGAGTACGCTCGTGTGCATCATCTTCCATAAAATCGGCCATCTGTTCAAGCATTTTCTGCCGAATCAGTACGCGTGCATCGCGGTCGGCGGTGCTGTCGTTGTGCTCATCAGCCTGCTGCTCGGCACCCGAGACTACAACGGTGCAGGCATGCAGGTCATTGAACGCGCGATTGCCGGTCATGCGGCCTACGAGGCGTTTTTCCTCAAGCTGGTGCTGACGGCGATTACCATCGGCGTCGGCTATAAGGGCGGTGAGATCGTGCCCGTGCTGTTCATCGGCGCGACCTTCGGCGCCGCCTACGGCGGATTTTTCGGTCTGGCGCCGTCCTTTGCGGCCGGTCTCGGCATGACGGCTGTGTTCTGCGGCGTGACCAATTCGCCGCTTACATCCATTCTGCTGGCGTATGAGCTGTTCGGCGGTCAGAGCCTTGCGCTGTTCGCGCTGGTCATCGCCATCTCGTATATGCTCTCCGGCTACTACGGCCTGTACAGTGAGCAGAAGATCATCTATTCCAAGCTCAGACCGCAGTTTATCGACAGAAAAACCAAATAACCAACCATCCGTAGGGCGCGACGACTCGGCGCGCCGTGTAAATCATGTGCAGTTGCTGAAAAGGCGGCGTGCCGAGGTCGTCACGCCCTACGATATACGTTCTCGAAAGGAACAAAACCAATGCAGAATTTCAAAGGTGCAATTTTCGACATGGACGGCACGCTTTTGGACTCCATGCCGGTCTGGAAACGACTGACACAGCGCTACCTTGCGCAGTTCAACGTTCACATCACAGACGCGGACTACGCGGTATGCGAGGGCTTTTCCCAGCCGCAGGTCGCGGAGTATTTTCTGAAACGCTATCCAAACCTGCCGCTGACCCAGCAGCAGATGCTCGACGGCATGGACGAGATGATCACCTCGCGCTACGAGACGATTGCCCGGCCGAAGGACGGCGTGATCGACTTTCTCGAAGGTCTGCGCGCGCGCGGCATCAAAATGGCCATCGCTACGCTGACGGCACGCCGCCACGCGGAGAAGGCGCTCATCGACCGCGACATGATGAAATATTTCGAGTTCATGCTCACCATCGAGGACGTGGGCGTGCCCAAGTACGAGCCGGACATTTATCTTGAAGCCGCCCGCCGTCTCGGCCTGACAGCAGGCGAGTGCATGGTGTTTGAGGACGCGCCGTATGCGGGCGTAACGGCGAAAAAGGCCGGTTTTGCGCTCTGCGGCATGGCCGAACCCGCCTACGCGGAGGGCGAAGACACGCTCCGGCAGGTCAGCGATGTGTTCGTCGAGCATTCCTTTGCCGAACTTGCGGATAAACTGTAAAAAACACTTGCAATATAACGCATCATATCCTATTATATATAGGAAAGAGAGTATGGAGCTGCGTTAGAAATCCTAACGCGGCTTCCTTTTACGTTGGGAGGCTGTAATTTTTGGAACAACAGAATAAAATGGGAACCGCAAAAATGGGCCCGCTGATCTTTTCGATGGCACTGCCGGCGATGATCTCCATGATCATCAACGCGCTGTACAACATCGTAGACAGCATCTTCGTGGCCAAGTATTCGCAGGATGCGCTGGCGGCGGTGTCGCTCGTGTACCCGCTCCAGATGCTGGTCGTGGCGATCGGTGTCGGCACAGGCGTGGGCGTAAACTCACTCATTGCGCGCCGTCTGGGTGAAAAGCGCCAGAAGCACGCGGACTCGGCGGCAGAGCACGGCGTTGCGCTGGCGGTTGTTGGCGGCATCGCATTCTTCATCCTCGGCTGGGGATTTTCGGGTGTATTTGTCGGCGCATTCGGTGCGAGCGAGGCGGTTTCGGCTTACGCTATCCAGTATTCGCACCTTGCGGTCGGCATGAGTATTTTTGTTATGATCTCGATGATGTGCGAGAAGATCCAGCAGTCCGGCGGCAACATGATCATCCCGATGTGTCAGGGTTTGACCGGTGCGATCATCAACATCATCCTTGACCCGCTGATGATCTTCGGCATCGGCCCGTTCCCGGAGATGGGCATTCGCGGCGCGGCGCTCGCGACCGTTATCGGCCAGATCTTCGGCATGGCGCTTGGTCTGTGGGGCGTGTTCCGTCAACAGAAGGTGCTGAACGTCAACATGCGCGAGTTCAAGTGGCGCGGACAGACGATCAAGGACATTTACCGTGTCGGCCTGCCGGGTATCGTCATGCAGAGTGTCGTTTCCGTTATGACGGCGGGCATGAACGGCATTTTGATTGCCTTCTCGCAGACGGCGGTCAACGTACTCGGTGTGTATTTCAAGCTGCAGACCTTCGTCTTTATGCCGGTATTCGGACTCAATCAGGGTGCGCTGCCGGTTATGGGCTACAACTACGGCGCACGCAACCGCAAGCGTCTGATGGGGGCGTACAAGATCACGCTGACGGCGGCTGTCGTCATTATGGCGCTTGGTCTGGTGCTGTTCCAGCTGCTGCCCGAGCAGATGCTCATGCTGTTTGTGGACAAGTCCGATGCGGCGGCAGCACAGGAGATGATCGAGGTCGGCGTTCCGGCGCTCAAGACCATCAGCCTGTCGTTCCTCGGCGCGGCGTTCGGCATCATCAACTCCACGCTGTTTCAGGCCACCGCACGCGGCATGAACAGCCTGATCGTGTCTGTCTGCCGTCAGCTGGTCGTTATCCTTCCGGCGGCGTGGATTCTGGGTCAGCAGTTCGGCTTGAATGCCGTCTGGTACTCGTTCCCGATCGCGGAGATCGCGGCGTTCTTTATCTCGTATATCCTGCTCTGGCGCGAATACCGCACGGAGCTCCGATTCCTCGGTATTGAAAGGGAGGCAAAGGCATGAAACGAATTGCTAGCTTTGAAGTAAACCACGATAAACTCAAGCCGGGTATGTATACCTCGCGTATCGACGGTGACATCACCACCTATGACATCCGCATGGTGTACCCGAATGCGGGCACGTACATCCAGCCTGCGGCGGGGCATACGTTCGAGCACCTGTTTGCAACGTATGCACGCAACTCGAAGTTTGCCGATCAGATCATCTACTGCGGCCCAATGGGCTGTCAGACCGGCTTCTACTTCCTTGTGCGCGATATGAAGCCGTCGGATGCGATTGCGCTCGTGCAGGAGAGCATGGCGTTCATCGCGGCCTACGAGGGCGAGATCCCGGGCGCGAGCCGCATTGAGTGCGGCAATTATCTGCTGCACGATCTGGCAGGCGCAAAGCAGCTTGCTGCGTCCATGATTCCCGTGCTCGAGGGCTGGAAAGAAGAAAATCTGATTTATGAAAAATAATGCTTGCATTTTCGGAAAACATGTGGTAAGATAATTTTACGACTGTTGGAGATATGTAAACATATCCGTGGAAAGAGGTGAAACAACATGAAACAGGGCATCCATCCCGACTACAAGCAGACCACGATCCGCTGTGCCTGCGGCAATGTCATTGAGACCGGCTCCACCAAGGAGAATATCGTCGTTGACGTTTGCTCCAAGTGCCACCCCTTCTTCACGGGTAAGCAGAAGCTGGTAGACACCGGCGGACGTGTTGATCGCTTCAAGAAGCGTTTCAATCTGGATAAGTAATGCGAAAAGCCATCGAAACGTTATGCGTTCGGTGGCTTTTTCGTTATACATCAAGTGATTTTTGTAAAACGGAAGCTGCGGAGGTGTTTGAAATGCGTAGAAACCTCGTGTCGCCTCTGGGACTGTTCGCCGCGCATGCGGCCGCGTCCCTTGTCAATATCCGGTTCCTTTTTCACGGCAGAACGACGCCGGTACAATGGCTCTGCTTTGCTGTCACGCTTTTATATATCGGATACTGGCTGCTGTACAGCAGAAAGGTACCGAACGCCGGCATCACAGCATACACCGTTCTGTTTTTCGTATTCATGGCAGGCTTCGCGGCTGCCCGGTTCGACTGGAACAGCAGCCTGCTGCTCGCTGTCGTGCTTTTGCTGATGGGCCCTTTTGCAGGGCTGGAGGCAGTCTTTCCGGCGCCGTGGCTGTGGATTGCCGGTGCGCTGGTGAGCGCGGCGGTGGTGCTGTTCAGCCTGCGAGTGAAACATAGACGCTGACCGCAGCAGGGAGGAGATTTACCATGCCGTTTACCAACGAAACCGAAGAAAAGCAGACCGAGCGGGCGGTTCTCGTCGGTCTGTCCTGCCCGAGCTTCAACGCCGACCAGGCGGCGGACGAGCGCACGATGGACGAGCTGCGCGCACTGGCGGAAACGGCGGGTGCGGAGGCGGTCGCCATGACGCTTCAGCGCCGCCCGGCACCGGACGCCCGCACCTTTATCGGCGAGGGCAAGGCCGAGGAGGTCAAGGCGCTTGCCGAGGCGAACGACGCGAGCCTTATTCTGTTCGACAACGAGCTGTCGCCCTCGCAGATGAGCAATCTCGAGGAGCTGACCGGACGAACGGTGCTCGACCGCTCGGCGCTCATTCTGGACATTTTCGCGCAGCGTGCCCGGACGGGCGAGGGCAAATTACAGGTCGAGCTGGCGCAGTACCAGTACATCCTGCCGCGCCTCGCCGGTATGGGCAAGGCGATGAGCCGTCTGGGCGGCGGCATCGGCACCCGAGGCCCCGGCGAGAGCAAGCTTGAGAGCGACCGCCGTCACATCCGCAGCCGCATCGACAAGCTCAGACGCGACTTAGAGCAGGTGCGTCAGGTGCGTGCGGTGCAGCGCCGCCAGCGCAAAAAGACCGAGCTGCCGATGGTTGCCATCGTCGGCTACACGAACGCGGGCAAGTCCACGCTGCTCAACACCCTGACCGGCGCGGGCATCGAGGCGAACGACCGACTGTTCGACACGCTCGACCCGACCACGCGCAAAAAGCGCATTTCGGACACGCAGGAAATCCTTCTGTCCGACACCGTAGGTTTTATCCGCAAGCTGCCGCATCATCTGGTGAGCGCGTTCAAGGCGACCCTCGAAGAGCTCGCCTACGCCGACCTGCTGCTTCACGTGGTGGACGTTTCCGACGAGGACTGGCAGGTGCAGGCGGAAACCGTGGACAAGGTTATCGCGCAGCTCGGCGCACAGGACATTCCGCGCCTTATGGTCTACAACAAGGCGGACAAGTGCGACCCGGACGTTATCCCGTTCTTCCGGCCGGATGAGGGCGTGAAGATTTCGGCAAAGACCGGCGCGGGCGTGGACGACCTGCTCGCCGCCATCGAAAAGGCGCTCGGCAAGGGCAAGCATCGGGTGAAGCTCTGCATTCCGTACAGCGACGGCGCGGTGCTTGATATGCTGCACCGCGAGGCGCAGATCGAGTCCACCGACTACGCCGCCGAGGGCACGATTGTCGAAGCGGTCGTGGACGATAAAACCTGCGGCAGAGTAGAAAAGTACATTGTTGAGAACAATGAGCAGTAATTATTCCAAAGGGATTTCAGATGGATAAAGACTACTTTGTGCCTTTCGCCGACTTCGGCGAGGACAGATTTGAGGAAAAGCGCTCCAAGTTCACCGGACGGCTGTGGCACGTGGAAACGGCGGAGGACGCCGTGGCGAAAATCAAGGAAATGCGCGAGAAATACTGGGATGCAACGCATAACTGCTACGCCTATATCCTGCGCGAGGGCAACGTCATGCGCTACTCGGACGACGGTGAGCCGCAGGGCACGGCAGGCATGCCCATTCTGGAAGTGCTGCGCCACGAGAACCTGACCGACTGCGTGTGCGTGGTGACGCGCTATTTCGGCGGCATCCTGCTCGGCACGGGAGGCCTTGTCCGTGCGTATACGCAGGGCGCCCAGGTCGCAGTCGCGGCGGCGGGCGTGCAGCGCATGAGCCTGTATACCGTCGCGCTCATCGCGTGCCCGTACAACCTGTACGACATCGTGACACATCTGCTGCCGGATTATGACTGCGCGGTGGAGGAAACCGACTACGGCGCGGACGTTACGCTGACCGTGACCCTGCCGGCAGGCGGTGAGGAGCGTTTGAACGCGGGACTTGCCGAGGCGACTGCCGGTACGGTCTACGCCGAGGTCATGGAAACCAGGTTCATGGGCCGCCGCGTGAAATAACGGAGGGCAAAAAATTTTTCGAAAAACTTTCGGAAATAAAAAGATTTTCAAGACCCTGCGCGGTATATATATAATATGACCCTGTCTGTCGATAAAGCCGATTTTTCGAAAAATGGGGTTTCGCGCGTAAAGCGGAAAAACGTTAGCAGGCTCAATATGACCTTTTCTGCATAGACGCCGCACAGAGGGGAGGGGCTGATATGACCATCCGCGAACAGCTTGAAGCGAGGGAGCACGATATTCTCGCGCCGTGGGCGTCCTTTGCGGACGAAAGCGCGGGCCGCGAGAGGGAAATCGCGCCCTGTCCGTACCGCACCTGCTTTCAGCGCGACCGCGACCGCATTCTGCACTGCAAGTCGTTCCGCCGCCTGTCCAACAAGACGCAGGTGTTCATCTCCCCGGAGGGCGACCACTACCGCGCCCGGCTGACGCACACGCTTGAAGTTGCGCAGATCGCGAGGACGATCGCGCGGGCGCTCAGCCTCAACGAGGACCTTGCCGAAGCGATTGCGCTCGGCCACGACCTCGGTCACACGCCGTTCGGCCACGCAGGGGAGAGTGCGCTCAATGAGGTCTGTCCGTTCGGCTTCCGCCATAATGAGCAGAGTTTGCGGCTGGTGGACCTGCTCGAAAACCTGAACCTCACGCGCGAGGTGCGGAGCGGCATCGTCTGCCACACGGGTCCCCGCAAGGCGATAACGCCCGAGGGACGCATCATTCATTTCGCCGACCGCATCGCCTACATCAACCACGACATCGACGACGCGGTGCGCGGCGGCATCATCCGGGAGAGTGACATTCCGGCGCATCTGCGGCGGCGGATCGGCTCGTCGCACGGCGAGCGCATCGACACGCTCGTGACCGCGATGATCGACTACGGGCAGAAATTCTGCGAAATCGGCATGGAGCAGGGCATTCACGACGACATGATGGAACTTCGCGCTTTCATGTTCGAGCACGTTTACCGCTCGCCCGAGGTGCGGCGCGAGGAAACGCGCACGCGCACCATGCTGCAAAGCCTTTACCACTATTTTACCGCGCATCCCGACGAGATGCCGGACGATTATTTTGTACTGATGACAAGAGGAGAACCGCTCGAGCGCGTGGTCTGCGACTATGTCGCGAGCATGACCGACCGCTATTCCATCGCGGTTTTCCGGCGGCTGTTCATCCCGAACAGCTGGAGCAAGACGGACTGAAAAGAGGTGAGTTCTGTGCCGTTTGACCGTATATTTCTGGACGAGCTGTCCGCGCGTAATGACATCGTGGACATCGTATCGCAGTATGTGCAGCTGAAAAAGAGCGGCGCGAACTACTTCGGCCTGTGTCCGTTCCATAACGAAAAGACCGGCTCGTTCTCGGTCTCGCCCGACAAGCAGATTTTCCACTGCTTCGGCTGCGGCGCAGGCGGCGGCGTTATCACGTTCGTGATGAAGGCAGAAGGACTGAGCTTTCCGGACGCGGTGCGGTATCTTGCCGACCGTGCCGGTATGCAGGTGCCCGAGCAGGGCGAGGCCGAGCGCCGCGCCGCCCGTCACCGCGACCGGCTGTATGCGCTGTGCAAGGACGCTGCGCGGTTTTATTACGAAACGCTGTGGAAGCCGGAAAACCGCGCCCCGCAGCAGTATTTCATCGGACGCGGCCTGTCGCGCCGCACCATGAACCGCTTCGGCCTCGGCTACGCGCCCGACTCGTTCCACGCGCTGATGGACGCCATGACGGCGAAGGGCTACACGCACGACGAGCTGATGGACGCGGGTCTGGTCAGCCGCAGCGAAAAGGGACGCATCTACGACCGCTTCCGCAACCGCGTGATGTTCCCGATCATCGACGTGCGCGGAAACGTCATCGCCTTCGGCGGCCGCGTCATGGACGACTCCAAGCCGAAGTACCTCAACTCGCCCGAAACGCCGATTTTCCACAAGAGCCGCAACCTTTTTGCGCTCAATCTTTCCAAAACAACGAAAAGCGACTACTTTATTCTGGCCGAGGGCTACATGGACGTCATCGCGCTCCATCAGGCCGGCTTTGACTCGGCGGTGGCCTCGCTCGGCACCTCGCTCACCGAGGAGCAGGCGCGTATCATCGCGCGGCACACCGAGCAGATCGTCATCTCGTATGACGCGGACGGCGCGGGACAGAGCGCGGCGCAGCGAGCCATCGACATCTTGAAAAAGTGCGATTTGCAGGTAAAAGTCCTGCGTATTCCGGGGGCAAAGGACCCGGACGAGTTCATCAAGGCGCGGGGCGCGGCGGCGTTCCGTGCGCTCATCGAGCGCAGCGAGGACCACAATGCGTTCCGCATCGAGCAGATCGCGGCGAAGTACGACCTCGAGGACGACGAGTCGCGCGTGCTCTTTCTGCGGGACGCGGCGCGTATGCTCGCGGGCATCGAAAGCTCCATTGAGCGCGAGGTCTACGCAGGCCGTGCCGCCAAGATGGCGCGTGTCACGCCCGAGGCCATGGCGGTCGAGGTGCGGCGCGAGCTGGGCATCCAGCGCAAGCGGCGAAGAGCCGCGGAAAAGCGCGAGATCCGCTCGCCGGTCGGTCTTGCGCAGCCGAAGGACCGCACGCTCGCCTATTCCGACATGAAAAGCGCGAGAGCCGAGGAAAACGTGCTGCGCCTGCTTTTCACCGACCAGAAACTGATAAACGGCATTGAGAAACAGCTGCCGGCGGCGTGGTTTTCCGCCCCGGTGCTGCGTAAGATATATGAACGTGTGCTCGAACTCGACCGCAGCGGCGGTCTGGTCGATGTGCTGGCCTTTGAGGGACAGCTGGAGCCGGGCGAGATGAGCCTGCTCTCCGGCATCCTTGAGCAGGGCGTACCGCCCGGCGACCACAGGGCGGAGCTTCAGGAGTACATAAATACCATTCGATTACAGCGCGTCAAGGACGGAACGCTCACGAATGCGGGGGAGGACCCGCTTCTGACGTTCGGACGCATCAAAAACCAAAACGCGGGAGGACAAACGATATGACGAACAACAAGGCACAGCAGAGCGCAGAAAAGACGGCAGAGCAGCAGCAGATCCTGCGCGACCTGCTCGCGCTCGGTAAAAAGAACGGTCGCCTGACGCTCAAGGAAATGGCGGACGCGCTCAGCCATCTCGAGCTTTCGAGCGACGATATCGACAAGCTGTACGAAACGCTGGAGTCTATGGGCATCGAAGTCGAAACCGAAGGCGTTCTGGAAAAGGCGCTCGGCGGCGACGATGAGGAGAGCTTTGAGCCGGGCACGGTCGAGGAGGTTCCGGAGGAGGAGCTTGTTGATACGTCTGCCATGGCGGAGACCTTCGCCATCGACGACCCGGTCCGCATGTACCTCAAGGAAATCGGCAAGGTAGACCTGCTTTCTCCCGAGGAGGAAGTCTCCCTCGCGGAGCGTATGCAGAAGGGCAGCGCCGCGGCGGAACGCATCGAAAAGGAAGGCGACTCCATTCCGCCCGAGGAGCGCGCACAGCTCGATAAGGACATCAAGACCGGCGACCGCGCAAAGAAGCGTCTGGCGGAGGCGAACCTTCGTCTGGTCGTTTCCATCGCGAAGCGCTACGTAGGCCGCGGCATGCTGTTCCTCGACCTTATTCAGGAGGGCAACCTCGGCCTCATCAAGGCGGTCGAGAAGTTCGACAGCACCAAGGGCTTCAAGTTCTCGACCTACGCGACCTGGTGGATCCGTCAGGCCATCACCCGCGCCATCGCGGACCAGGCGCGTACCATCCGTATCCCGGTACACATGGTCGAAACCATCAACAAGGTTATCCGCGTTTCCCGTCAGCTGCTTCAGGAGCTGGGTCACGACCCGAGCCCGGAGGAGATCGCAAAGGAAATGAGTATGCCGGTAGACCGCGTGCGCGACATCCTCAAAATCGCGCAGGAGCCGGTATCGCTCGAAACCCCGATCGGCGAGGAGGAGGACTCTCACCTCGGCGACTTCATCCCGGACGACGACGCGCCGGAACCGGCAGAGGCGGCTTCCTTCATGCTGCTCAAGGAGCAGCTCGTTGAGGTGCTCAAGACGCTGACGCCGCGAGAGGAAAAGGTTCTGCGTCTGCGCTTCGGCATCGAGGACGGCCACACCCGCACCCTCGAAGAGGTCGGCAAGGAGTTCAACGTAACCCGTGAACGTATCCGCCAGATCGAAGCCAAGGCGCTGCGCAAGCTGCGTCATCCGTCCCGCTCCAAGAAGCTCAAGGACTTCCTGAACTGACAATAACACAGGGCCGCTCACCTCAGCAACACGAGGCGGGCGGCCTTTTCTGCGCTTTCAGAAAAAAATCTGCGCATTTTTACAGGATATTCAGATATAATCCCGTGCAAACGGTTGAGATGTCAAAAAAATGATGCTATAATGATTAAACACTATCATTGAATTACGGCAGCTATATTATAAAAAGGAGCAAAAGATTACATGAGCCCAGTCTTTGTTATCGGACACCGCAATCCGGATACGGACTCGATCTGTTCTGCGATCTGCTACGCGAACCTCAAGCGTATCCTGACCGGTGAAGAATATATCGCCTGCCGCGCGGGACACGTCAACACGGAAACCAAATTCGTGCTCGAACACTTCGGCGTCGAGCCGCCGCGCTATATCGCCACGTTCGAGCCGCGCCTGAGCGATGTGCAGTACCGCGAGGTCGCGGGTATCGACTCGGAAATGTCCCTGCGCCGCGCATGGGACTACATGAACGAAAACGACATTCAGACTCTCGCCGTTGTCGATGAGGACCGCCATCTGAAGGGTCTGCTCACGCTGAGCGACATCGCGCGGTTCTACATGGAGGATCAGGACGCGAACGCGCTCGCAGAGGCGAAAACCAGCTACCGAAACCTTGTTGACGTTCTGGACGGCACGCTCGTTGCGGGTGAGCTGGAGCAGCCGTTCGAGGAAGGCCGCGTCGTTGTTGCGGCGGCGAACCCGGACGTCCTCGAGGACTACATCGCGCCGAACGACATGGTCATTCTCGGCAACCGCTACGAGAGCCAGCTGTGCGCCATCGAGATGAACGCCGGTTGCATCATCATCGGCCTCGGCGCTAAGGTTTCGCGCACCATCCGCAAGCTGGCGTCGGAAAACGGCGTTTCCATCATCGCGACGCCGCTCGACACCTACACCTGCGCCAAGGTCATCAGTCAGGCGGTCCCGGTGCGCCATGTCATGCGCAGCAAGGGCCTTATCACCTTCGAGCCGGAGGAAAGCGTCGAGGACGTAAAGCGCACGGTTTCGAAAAAGCGTATCCGCTACTATCCGCTGCTCGACGAGCAGGGAAGATACATCGGTATGTTCTCTCAGCGCAACCTGCTCGACCTTGAGCGCCCGGACGTTATCCTTGTGGACCACAACGAGCGCGACCAGGCGGCGGAGGGCATCCGCTCGACCAACATCCTCGAGATCATCGACCATCACCGCATCGACTCGGTCGAAACGAGCGGCCCCATCTACTTCCGCAATCAGCCGCTCGGCTGCACCGCGACCATCATCACCCAGATGTACCACGAGCACAACGTGAAGATCGAGCCGAAGATCGCGGGTCTGCTGTGCTCGGCCATCCTGTCCGACACGCTGATGTTCCGCTCGCCGACCTGCACGCCGCTCGACCGCGCCGCCGCCGAGGAGCTGGCGAAAATCGCGAGCCTCGACATCAAGCAGTACGCGACCGAGATGTTCCGTTCAAGCTCACGCCTGCTTGACCGCTCGATGGACGAGCTGTTCCACATGGACTTCAAGTATTTTCAGGTGCAGAACCGCAAGATCGCCATTTCGCAGGTGACAAGCGTCAGCGAGGACGAGCTTTCCGGCATCCGCGACAAAATGCTCGAATACATGGAAAGCTGCCTCAAGACGAGCGGGCTGTCCATGCAGTTCGCGATGCTGACCAATATCATCGAGGAAAAGACCGAGCTGCTCTATGTCGGCAAGGGCGCGGCGGCGCTCGTCCGCGCGGCGTTCAAGAAGAAATGCGGCGAGCATTCGGTCGAGCTGCCGGGCGTCGTCAGCCGCAAGAAGCAGATGGTAACGCCGCTGCTCAGCGCGATGGAAGAGGACGCCGGTCTCTGAGACCTGCCGCACGGCTGCATCACATCAAACAGAGAGAATTTTTGACGGCGTACCCGCCGTTCTCAGGAGAAAAAAGCAAATGATCAATATCGTTCTGGTCGAGCCGGAGATTCCGCAGAATACCGGCAATATCGCCCGCACCTGCGCGGCGACCGGCTGCGTGCTGCATCTGGTCGAGCCGCTCGGCTTCGCGCTCGACGACAAGCGCATGAAACGCGCAGGTCTGGACTACTGGCATCTGCTCGATGTGCGGATGTACAAAAATCTGGACGAATTTTTCGAGAAAAACCCGGACGGACGCTATTTCTACGCCACGACCAAGGCGCCGCACGCCTACCACGAGGTCGAGTACCGTGACGGCGACTACCTCATGTTCGGCAAGGAAACGCGCGGCCTGCCCGAGCCGCTCATCATCGAGCACCCCGAGCGCTGCGTGCGCATTCCGATGCGTGAGGGCGCGAGAAGCCTTAACCTGTCCAACTCGGTCGCCGTCATCGTGTTCGAGGCGCTGCGCCAGACCGGATTTGAAAATCTGAAGCTCGCGGGCCCGTTCCCGCAGGCATAAAGGAGTAAACTATGGAGAAAATACACATTCTGACCGATTCCTCGTCCGATATTCCGCAGGAACAGGTCGAGAAGTACGGCATCGAAATCGTGCCCATCATGCTCTCGCACGAGGGCCGCACCTTCCGCGAGTATTACGACATCACGTCGGCGGAATGCTGCAAGCTGCTTGAGGAGAGCGACGAAATCCCGAGCACCGCGATGGCGACGCCGACCGTTTTTCTGGACTCGTACAACCGTGCCTTTGAGCGCGGCTGCACCCATCTCATCGCCGTCCTCATCAACGGCAACGGCTCGGGCACCTATCAGGCGGCCTGCCTCGCCAAGAGTATGTTCGAGGAGGAGCACGGCGAGAACGCCATGACCTTCGAGCTGTTCGACTCGCGCACCTACACCTACATCTACGGCCACATCGTCGTCAAGGCGGCGGAAATGCGTGAGCAGGGCGAGAGCTTCGAGGCCATTACGAGCGTCATCCGCAGCCGTCTGAACCGCGTCGAGGCGTATCTCGGCGTGTATACGCTCAAATACCTCAAGAAGTCCGGCCGTATTTCGGGCGGCGCGGCTTTTGTCGGCGAGGCGCTCGGCCTCAAGCCCATCAGCTACGTCTATGACGGCGCGGTCAAGGTCTGCGACAAGGTGCGCGGCGAAAAGGCGCTCGCCGCAGGCGTCTGCAAGAAGGTTGCCGCCCATGTGCAGCAGCCGGACAAGCAGACCGGCATTCTGCTCTACGGCGATGTGCCGGCGGAGCGCCTCGACGAAATCGAGAAGCGCATGCGCGAGGAAATCGGCTTTAAGGACGTTGTTCGCTGCGCCATCGGCCCGTCTGTTCTGACCAATACCGGCCCGCTCGCCATCGCTGTGGCGTACTACGGCGCGCCGCGGAGCTGATGAAAAATTGTGAAAATTGCAGAATATTTTCCGCTTTTTTGACGCAAAATGCAAAAATCCTCTAAAACGTTGCTGAAAGGTGAGGTTTTTCTTGAATTTGCTTGCTATCAGGGCGGATTACGAGTATAATTTGGTATTGGAAACGGAATTCTTTGTATAAGAAAGATTTCGTTATTTGGAAGATTACCAAATTATCAGCTGTATTACAGACTTTTCATTAAGGAGAGGGATATACTATGCAGTACAACAAGAAGAGCGTCGAGGATATTGACGTTTCCGGTAAGAAGGTTATCGTCCGCTGCGACTTCAACGTTCCGCAGGACGAGAACGGCAACATCACCGATGACAAGCGCATCCGCGCATCTCTCGAGACCATCAAGTACCTGCTCGGCCACAACGCAGCAGTTATTCTGTGCTCTCACCTGGGCCGTCCGAAGGGCGAGTTCAACATGAAGTACACCCTGGCGCCGGTTGCAAAGCGCCTGTCCGAGCTGCTCGGTCAGGAAGTCAAGCTCGCGAAGGACGTTGTCGGCGAGGACGCAAAGAAGCTCGCGGCAGAGGTAAAGCCGGGCGAGGCTGTTCTGCTTGAGAACGTTCGCTTCGAGAAGGGCGAGACCAAGAATGACGCAGCTCTGGCAAAGGCTATGGCCGACATGGCTGAAATCTACGTCAACGACGCTTTCGGCACCGCTCACCGCGCACACGCTTCCACCGCAGGCATCGCTGATTACCTGCCGGCTGTATGCGGCTTCCTCATCAAGAAGGAGATCTCCATCATGGGCAAGGCTCTGAGCGACCCGGCTCGTCCGTTCGTTGCTATCCTGGGCGGCGCGAAGGTCTCCGACAAGCTGGCCGTTATCGAGAACCTGATCGAAAAGTGCGATACCATCATCATCGGCGGCGGCATGGCATACACCTTCCTCGCAGCCAAGGGCTACGGCATCGGCAAGTCTCTGTTTGATGCAGAAAAGGTTGACTACTGCAAGGACATGATGGCCAAGGCCGAGGCTAAGGGCGTCAAGCTGCTCCTGCCGGTCGATACCGTTGTTGCCGCTTCGTTCCCGAACCCCATCAACGCAGCGATCGACGTCAAGACCGTCCCGGTTGACGCAATCCCTGCCGACATGGAGGGCATGGACATCGGCGAAAAGACGCGCGAGCTCTTTGCTGACGCCGTAAAGTCCGCTAAGACTGTTGTCTGGAACGGTCCTATGGGCGTTTTCGAGAATCCCACCCTTGCCAAGGGCACCATCGCCATGGCACAGGCACTGGCTGACTCCTCCGCTACCACTATCGTCGGCGGCGGCGACTCCGCAGCAGCCTGCGAGCAGCTGGGCTTTGCAGACAAGATCACCCATATCTCCACCGGCGGCGGCGCATCTCTCGAGTTCCTAGAGGGTAAGGAGCTTCCGGGCATCGCCTGCCTGCTGAGCAAGTAAAAAACGCTTTATACCGGGGCGTATCCTCATGCCCCGTATAAATACATAAAGGATAAGGACGAACACGAGAAAATCGTCTGAATTTTTGAAAGGGGTATATCCATAATGAATCGCAGATACCGTAAGACCATTATCGCCGGCAACTGGAAGATGAACAAGACTCCGGCAGAAGCAAAGGCTCTGATCGAGGAGATGAAGCCGCTTCTCTCCAAGACCAAGTGGTGCGAGATGGTTCTTTGCGTACCGTTTACCGATATCCAGGCTGCTGTAAAGGCTGCTAAGGGTTCCAAGATCGCTATCGGCGCTGAGAACATGCACTTCGAGAAGTCCGGCGCTTTCACCGGCGAGATCTCCGCTGATATGCTCAAGGAGCTGGGCGTAAAGTACGTTATCATCGGCCACTCCGAGCGCCGTCAGTACTTCAACGAGACCGACGAGGCATGCGGCAAGAAGGTTCAGGTTGCTCTCGAGAACGGCCTGCGCCCGATCCTGTGCGTTGGCGAGTCCCTGACCGAGCGTGAGCAGGACGTTACCATGGAAGTTATCCGCAAGCAGATCAAGATCGCGCTGCAGAACGTAGCTGTTGAGGACATCAAGAAGGTCGTCATCGCTTACGAGCCGATCTGGGCTATCGGTACCGGCAAGACCGCTACCGCAGAGCAGGCAAACGAGGTTTGCTCCGCTATCCGTGACTGCCTGCGCGAGAAGTACGGCGCACGCGCTGCTCGCGGCATCACCATCCAGTACGGCGGCTCCATGAACGCTAAGAACGCTTCCGAGCTGCTGGCTCAGCCGGACGTTGACGGCGGTCTGATCGGCGGCGCTTCCCTGAAGAGCGCTGACTTCGCTACCATCGTAGAGGCAGCTAACCAGTAATTTCACAGCTTCCCGCTTTTGCGGCGGAGCTGAAATCGCGGTAACGGGATGTCCTCCCGCGCTGATCGCGAAAAGGGGGACAGCGACAGGTATCGTTGTCCCCTTTTGTCCGTTTTCGCTTCTGAAAAGGAGTTTTACAAGAATGATGAAAAAGACCACCGCGCCGGAAACCGCCAAGGCAGCCGAAAAGGCTGTTCCGGTAAACGTTCTGGCTGACCCGGTCGTCGTCAAGGTCGAGGAGCCTGCAAAGCCGAAGCGCGGCCGCAAGCCCAAGGCCGCAGCGGAAGGCGAAGCAAAGCCGGCCGCAAAGCGCACCCACAAGACGACGGCTGAGAAAAAGACCACCACCCGCAAGACTGCTGCCAAGAAGGCGGAAGGCCCGAAGAAGCCGACCGCGCTCATCATCATGGACGGCTTCGGCCACCGTGACGAGAAGAAGGGCAACGCAATCCTTGCGGCAAACACCCCGAACCTCGACAAGATCTTTTCCGAGAACCCGCTGACCTATATCGGCGCATCCGGCCTTGATGTCGGTCTGCCGGACGGCCAGATGGGCAACTCCGAGGTAGGCCACACCAACATCGGTGCGGGCCGCATCGTATATCAGGAACTGACCCGCATCACCAAGGCGATTCAGGACGGCGATTTCTTCGAGAACCCGGCTCTGATGAGCGCCATCAACCAGTGCAAGTGGTTCGATTCCACCCTGCACATCTTCGGTCTGCTGTCCGACGGCGGCGTTCACTCCCACATTGACCATATGTTCGCGCTGCTCGAGCTCGCGCGCCGCAACGGTCTGCGCAAGGTATGCTTCCACTGCTTCATGGACGGCCGCGACACGCCGCCGCAGTCCGGTATCGAGTATATCGACCGCCTGCAGGCGAAGATCGACGCCGTTGAAGTCGGCTGCATCGCAACCGTATCCGGCCGCTACTACGCAATGGACCGCGACAACCGCTGGGACCGCGTAGAGAAGGCATACAACGCCATCGCACTCGGCGAGGGCGAGCACGCAGCGACGGCGCACGAGGCAATGGAGAAGTCCTATGCCAATGGCGTCACCGACGAGTTCGTTGTTCCGGTTATCGTAACCGAGGGCGCGACCGTCAAGGACGACGACGCGATCATCTTCGCAAACTTCCGTCCCGACCGTGCACGCGAGATCACCCGTGCCTTCGTCGATCCGGAGTTCACCGGCTTCGAGCGCGTACAGCCTAAGATCCATTATGTCTGCATGACGCAGTACGACGCTACCATTCCGGGCGTTGAAATCGCGTTCAAGCCGCAGAGCCTTAAGAACACCTTCGGCGAGTATATCTCCGACCTGGGCATGACCCAGCTGCGCATTGCCGAGACCGAGAAGTACGCACACGTTACGTTCTTCTTCAACGGCGGCGTAGAGAAGGAGTACCCGGGCGAGGACCGCGCGCTTATCCCGTCCCCCAAGGTTGCGACCTACGACCTCCAGCCGGAGATGAGCGAACCGGCCGTTACCGAGGAGTGCGTCAAGCGCATCCTGTCCGGCAAGTACGACGTTGTCATCCTCAATTTCGCAAACTGCGACATGGTCGGCCATACCGGCGTATTCGAGGCAGCCGTAAAGGCGATCGAAGCGACCGACGACGGCGTAGGCAAGGTCGTAGACGCAATCCTCAAGATGAATGGTCAGTGCCTGATCACGGCTGACCACGGCAACGTTGACCAGATGCTCGACGCAGACGGCGTCACCCCGTTCACCGCGCACTCCACCAACCCCGTACCGCTCGTTATGGTCGGTCACGAGGGCAAGCTGGCAGACGGCGGCGTTCTGGCTGACCTTGCTCCCACCATGCTCGACATGATGGGTCTTAAGCAGCCTGCCGAGATGACGGGCCATTCTCTGCTCACCAAGTGAGCCTCCAAGGGGGACTCTGTCCCCCTTAGATACCGAAAAAGTTCCCAAGGAAACTTTTTCGGATAACCCGCGCTGCGTGCGCGGCGCAGCAAAAATGCAGCTTACGGCATTTCTGCTGTTTGATCGCCAACCATTTATTTTTATATAAAAGGAGTAAGAATTATGAAGGGCTACATTGAAATTGTTGATGTAATCGGCCGCGAGATCATGGACTCCCGCGGCAACCCGACCGTTGAGGTTGAGGTTTACGTTGAGGGCGACACCGGCGCATACATGGGCCGCGCTGCTGTTCCGTCCGGCGCTTCCACCGGTATCTTCGAGGCTTGCGAGCTGCGCGACGGCGACAAGTCCCGCTACAACGGCAAGGGCGTTCTGAAGGCTGTTGACGCTGTCAACGGCGAGATCGCTGAGGTCGTTATCGGCATGAACGCTCTCGACCAGCAGGCAATCGACAAGGCTATGATCGAGGCTGACGGCACCCCGAACAAGACCAAGTTCGGCGCAAACGCTATCCTCGGCGTATCCCTGGCAGTTGCAAAGGCAGCAGCTGAGGCTCTCTCCCTGCCGCTTTACAACTACATCGGCGGCTGCAACGCCAAGACCCTGCCGATGCCGATGATGAACATCCTCAACGGCGGCGCTCATGCGACCAACAACGTTGAGATTCAGGAATTCATGATCATGCCGGTTTCCGCTCCGTCTTTCCGCGAGGCTCTGCGCCGCTGCGCTGAGGTATTCCATCAGCTCAAGTCCACCCTGAAGGAGAACGGCACTCCGGCAGCAGGTGTAGGCGACGAGGGCGGCTACGCTCCGAACCTCAAGAAGGACGAGGACGCTCTGAAGGTTATCGTTCAGGCAATCGAAGAGGCTGGCTACAAGCCGGGCGAGGACTTCATGATCGCAATCGACGCTGCTTCCTCCGAGTGGTGGAACGACGAAGAGAAGTGCTATATCCAGCCGAAGTCCGGTAAGAAGCTGACCCAGAAGCAGCTCGTCAATATGTGGAAGACCTTCGCGGACAAGTACCCGATCATCTCCCTCGAGGACGGCATGGCTGAGGAAGACTGGGAAGGCTGGGCTATGCTGACCAAGGCTCTCGGCGACAAGATCCAGCTGGTAGGCGACGACCTGTTCGTTACCAACACCGCTCGTCTGGCCAAGGGCATCGAGCTCGGCGTTGCTAACTCCATCCTCATCAAGGTAAACCAGATCGGCTCTCTGACCGAGACCCTGGACGCTATCCAGATGGCGAACCGCGCAGGCTACACCGCAGTTGTTTCTCACCGTTCCGGCGAGACCGAGGATGCTACCATCGCTGACATCGCTGTTGCGCTGAACGCAGGCCAGATCAAGACCGGCGCTCCGTCCCGTACCGACCGCGTTGCGAAGTACAATCAGCTGCTCCGCATCGAGGAAGAGCTGGGCGAGGACGTTGCACAGTTCCTCGGCAAGAAGGCTTTCTTCAACCTGAAGAACAAGTAATTTTTTACAGATTGTAAAAAAGCATAACGACAGGACGTCTCTTTTTCTCAGAGGCGTCCTGTTTTTCTGCATAAAATACAAGTAATTTCCGCTTATAAAAAATTATTTTTTGACGGCTGTACTGATTGTAAAATGGTCAGATATGGACAAAAATTCCGAGAGGCAGAGTGAATGCTGCACGAAAATACGGGATAATCGCAGCAATACGCGCCAGAAAATGGAGATAAAATTTTCTCAGGGGCAATTCTCGGTGCGCTTGCGGGATTTGACGGTTGACGAATAACGGACATTCGTGCTAACATAAAGCTGTCACAAGAGAGCGGCAGCTGAGAAAATGCAAAGTTTGAATGTGCGCTTCGTTTCTTATTCAAAACACCCCTCCACGGTTCGCTGTGGAGGGGTGGTCTATTTTAGCCCGCAATAGCCGAAGCGCGTTCCGCTCTCAGTTCCGGTAGCCGGCCTTCCATTTCTGGAGGGCGAGGCTGGCGTTTTTGTAGCTGACGTCGGCGGTCGGTGTTCCGGCGGGCACACCGAGCACGGCGGCGTCGCCCTTCTGGACGTAGCCGGTGGTTTTCCACCGCGCGAGCGCACGCTCGTAGGCTTCGGCCTCGGTGGCGGTGCGCAGCTTTGCGAGCGCATTGCTCTGCTCGGCGCGGGCGGCGGCGGCGCTCAGCTCGTAATTTCGGTAGGAAAGCGTCGGAACGCCGTCGAGAAAGCCGGTCAGACCCGCCATGGACAGGCTGTAATCGCGCTCGGCGTTGTACTGGTTCAGCAGTGTCTGCGCCTGCGACATGGCGGCGTTTTCCGCCGCACCGGCGTAGCTGTTTTCCGCGTCCGCTTCACTCGCTGCCGCCGCGCTTTCCGCCGATGCACGGGCGGTGAGCCGGGTCTGCGCGAGGGAGGCAAGGTCGCCGCGGTACTGATTGTCCACAGCGATGCGGCTGGTTTCGGCAGCGCCGCTCGTGGCCGCACCGGTTTTCGCGCCCATGTTCAGGCCGAGCAGCGCGAGCTTTTCCTCGTTGCGCAGCGCGGACTGACGGGCGCTGATGTCCGCCTGACGCACCGCCGCGGCGTAATCGCTGTCAATCGAGCTGAGATTGGACGAAAGCTGCTGACGGATGCGTGTGCGGGCGGCCTCGAAGCGCTGAAGCCGCGCCTTTTCCGCCGCGTCGTAGAGCGAGCTGACGCGCTCGGCGTTTTCGCTGGCGGCTTTGGAGGCGGAGGACGAGGACGCGACGTAATACGGGCGGTAGCTGCTCGTCCAGGTCGAAACCGCGCTGTTGTCCGCGACCTTGCCGGTCAGGCCCTCGGCGTCGATCTTGTTCTGCCGTTCGGCAAGCAGCCGGTCGCGCTCAGCCTTGCTCGTCGAGTTCGCAATCGCCTCGGAATAGTCGAAATTGTCACGATAATTCTTTGCCATATCTTACTCCTTTCAAATCGAGCCGCCCTCGGTCCATCGCAGCGTCAGCGCAAGCAGGCCGAACGGCTCTCCGGCGCGGTCGTTCCCGATGCGCAGCGTGTGGAGCGGACGGCGGTAGCGGCGGCGGTGACTGCGCCAGCTGACCGCGCCCGGCACGCAGCGGAAGGAAACGCGCCCGAAATCCCAGTTTCCGAAGGAAAACAGGTCAAGACTGCGCGAAAGCCGCTGTGTTTCGCCGCCCTCGTCCGTGAAGCAGAGCTCGGCGCTCGACCGCGCTTAGGGCATGAGGGTCGGGATCACATCGCGGATGGTCTTGTTGCGGCTCCAGTCCGAGAGCGAAAGCGTCGGCGTGCACCAGTAGGCGTCGATGGCCGCGCCGTCGTCGGTGTAGGCGTCCGCCTCGTCCGGCAGGGAAAAGCGGCACAGCCGTCCGTCCGCTGTGCCGAACCACAGCCGGTCGTCCAGCACCGCAAGGCACTGCGCGGGCACGTTCGCCCAGAAAAACCACGCCGGAAACCCGTCCTCCTCGATGAGATGGCTGTCCGCGATATAGACATTTCCGTTCAGGGCGAGGTAGTACCGCCCTTCAAACACCGCCGCGCACGCCTTTTCGAGGGCGGTTTCGCGGATAAGCCGCGGACAGACGGCCTCGGAAATCGGGCGGATGGTGTTCTGCTCCGCGACCGCCGTGCCGTAAACGCCCATCACGCCCTGCGCAGAGAGGAAGAGCGGCAGGTCTCCGAGCATCGCGAACGAGCGCGGCGCGACTGCGCCCTCGCCGTGTGCGCCCTGCCGCAGCGAAAAGTAGGAAGCGCCGTCCTCGGTCATGACAAAGGTGCGCGCAAAGCTCGTTGCCTCCTGTGCGCCGCCGGTCTTGACGATGATCTGGCTCTCGTACTGCTTGAGATAGCCGGCAATCGCGCTCGCTTCCGTGCCCATGCGTGCATAGCCGGTGTCGGGGAAGTAGCTCGGGTCGTAAAGTCCGCTCTGCCAGTCGCAGTGCGGCTCGTCCGGGTTGCCCGCGAGAAAAACGCGCGTGTCGTTCTTGCCGCCGTACAGCCCGGCGATGCGGCAGCGGTTGATTTTCGCCGCCGCGCCCGGAACGGTCTTGCTGAACGCGATGCTCACGTTGTCGTGGCCCTGCCCGTCGGGCGGCGCGGAGGCGAGCGCGACACGCCCCTTGTCGTAATCGACCGACGCGATAGCGACCTCCGCACCGTTTACCGCCGCCGTCAGCGGAATGCGGTCGAGGCCGGCCGCGTCCAGACAGAACTCCGTGCTTTTGCCGTCGCCGATAAAGGTGTTGATGCGCCGTCCGGTCAGGAGGTTTACCGCCTCCAGGCTCGTGCCGCCGCCCGCAGGAGACGCGGAAACCGTGGTCGTCGGCACATAGGCGCTGTCCTGCACGCGCTCGGCTGTCCACGTGCCCCCGTTTCTGCGCACCGCACGGAAACACGCGCCGTCAAGCAGATACAGCACGCCGTTCATCGTAAACGCCTGTGAAAACGCGCCGTTCATGCTGCTGCAAAGAAGCGACTGCGCGCCGCTTACGGGACGGAAGTACAGATTGACGCCCGCGTGGACAAACGCGCCCTCGCCGTCCGGGGCAGGAAACACGCCGTAAACCGGCGCATCGTAGCGCTCGACGGTTTTCCAGCCGGTGCGCTTGACGAGAAAATCGTTCCGGTCGCAGACGAGGTTCTGTAAATCGGGCGAGCGTGTCAGCGTCACCTTGGTCGGGTGAGAGCGGAAATCCGCGCCGCCGAAGCGGCTGATGACGGTCTGGTGCTCGGTTTTCACCGAGGGAAAGTGATAGCTTCGCATCAGATCATCTCCTGTACGGCGGTGAACTGCGCCGGGCAGTGCAGCAGCAGACGTTCGGCATATTCGCTTGCCGCGCGGTTGAACATGGCCTTGTCATCGTCCGCGCAGAGCAGCGCCGCAAGGCCGTAGGGAAAACATTCGCGCACGAGCCATTCGGGCGCCGGTACGTCCTCGTCGAGCGAGTTCATGCACGGCGGCACGGAAAAGGCGGCCTCGCCCTGCTGGACGCGCTCCGCGTTGATTTCGCGCAGGCTGTTCGCGAGCAGCTGATTGAGCGCGCCGAGGGCGAACTGCGCGTAATATTCGCCGCTGTCTGCGCCCGCGCCAAGCACCACGAGCGATGCGCGGTAACATTCGTTTCCGGTCATAAAAACAAACCCCTTTCGTTTTAGAGTTAAGAGAGGAGAGCATATAGGAGAGTGAAGAGAGGAGAGTGGAGAGGAGGTATCGCCTGCGGCGATGATTAAATTGTGCGCTTTGCGCACAGCGCGACTCCACTCTGAACTCTCAACTCTTCACTCTTTTCGTTAGCCTTCTGCTACGGCGGACGGGAACTTGCCGGTTTCCGTCATGTACGCGCGGATCTTGCAGCCGCTTTCGGCGGTCAGCACGGTATTCGCGGTGTAATCCTTCGCGGAGTCGGAGTAGCGCGGGTCGGAGCCGTCGAGCGTGTAGCGGATGCTGCCCGAACCGGTGATCTTGCCGCCGGAAATGACCGGCTTCGCGGAAACCAGACCGGTCGCAACGAGCGCATACACGCCGCCGCACTTCGCGCCGAGAACGTAGGCGTCGTAGTAGTGGCGGCCCTCAATGAGCGCGCCGGACACGCCGACCGGGTCCTCGTGCACCTTTGCGTCCGCAATCTTGTACGGCATGAGCACGGCGTCCTTGTGCGCGACGAGGAAGTAAACGCCCTCCGGCAGATAGCTCTTCGGCACGCGCACGACGTTCATGCCGAACACCTCGCCGCACACGCCCTTCGCGATGGACTGACGCGCGAGCACATCGACGCCGGAAAACTCGTCCGAGGTGCACACGAGCTTGTACATTTCGCTCGTCAGGTACAGATAGCGGTTGTCGTCCGGCACGAGCGCGTCATCGAGCGCCTGCGAAGCGTCCGCGATCTTGCTGATGATGTCGGCACGGGTCGGCTTCGCGCTTTCGGCAATCGTGCCGGCCATGGTGACGAAGCGGCGGAAAGCGTACTTGTCGGCTGCCGGGGTGGACTTCTCGCTCAGCTGGAGGCGCAGCATATCGGCGGCGTTCTTGACGAGGTTCTGGTCGAGGTTGTTGCCCTTGTCGATGGTCAGGGTGAACGCCTTGTCCTGCGTCATGGTCAGCTCCTGCACGACGTCCTGCATTTCGGTGACAGCGCCGTAGCGGCCCAGACCGCCGTCGCGGTCGTAATCGACCTCCTCGACCGTGATCGGGGTATAGACCTTGAGCGTCTTGACGCCGGTCAGGTCAAAGGTTTCGGCGGTCTTGCCCTTGATGAAGGACGAGCGGGTAAAGACTTCCGCAATCTGGTCGGAATACTTGCTTGCGAGATTGATAGCCATAAGATAAAGTCTCCTTTTATAAATCGGTGGTGGATGTTCAGCGGCCTGTTATCTGCCGAGCAGCGCGAGCGTTACCGGGTCGATGCCGGTGGGTTCGCCGTCGGTCTGGGCGGTGCCGACAGCGGCGCGGCGGTTTTTACGGTTCATTTCGAGCGCCGCCAGCTCGTCGCGCAGCTCCGCGATTTCCCACTTGCGGTAAGCGGACACGAGCGAGCCCTCCTGCTGCGCCCATTCCCAGACCTGTTGCGGAATGTCCTCGGGGCGGACGTCCGGGTATTCCTCGACGAACGCGGCGTAGATCTGGCCGTTCGGCAGGGCGTTCGCCGCGCGGTTGCGGCGCACGTAAGCGTTGCGCTTGGAAAGACCCTCGGCCGCCGCCTCCATCAGCTCCGCAAGCGTCAGCTCGTGCACCTCACCGTCCGCCTCGACCGGATAGGTGGTCTCGGACGCCGTTTCGGGCGCTTCCGCCGCCGCAAACGGGTCGAGCGGGCGGTTTTCCTCGGGATTACGGTTCATCGGGTTGTGCATTTTTCGCTTCCTCCTTCTGTGTCTGTCGCTGCACACGGAGCGCGTGCAGCAGGTCGTGTTTGCCGCGCACCTGATAATCAGGCACGTTCTCGAGATAAACGAGCGGGTCGGAGATGACGCCGCTTTCGAGCAGGTGGTCATTCGTGGTGGTCTGCATGATTTCTGACCAGTAGCTTGCCGCGCCGATGTCCACCTGAAGATTCATGTCCTGCCCCGCGAGGGACGAGAAATCGAAGCTCTGCTTTTGCGGCTCGCCGCCGTCCTCGTCGGGCAGAACGAGCGTGCGCACGCCGTAGTGCACGCCCATCATGTCGAGAAAGATACGCGCCCAGTCCTCGGTGAAACGGTAGAACTCCATTTTCGTCAGCTCAAGCGGAGCGGCGGTCGCGCTCTGCACCGCGATAATGGCCGAGGTGTTGTCCGGGTGCACCGTGCCGAGCGACGCCTCGCTCGCGCCCATCAGCTCAGTCGTATCGCGCATCATCTGCTGGAGCAGCTGAAGCACCTGCGCGGAAATATCCGGAACGCGGAACGCCGCCGCGATGGCCTCGTTCGGGTTGCCGCGCATGCCGATTGCCTTGCCCACGTCGTTCGACCAGCCGTTCGGGAAACGGGTCATGTCGTAGACGATCTTCGGGAACGCGACCTGCTTGATGCACTGCACGTACATGGAATACAGCTTGTTGATGGCGATCTGGTTGGGGATGGCCTCGGTCAGCGGACTTTCGCCGTGGCACGAGCCGCGCACGCGGTTCCAGCACAGATGCGTTACCGGATACAGCCGGTAGGGGAGCACCTTTTCGCGCATGACGGTGGCGCTGCGCGTGGTCTTGCAGAACGCGATGCCGCCCTCGACGCGGCGCATATGCAGCAGCACGGTCACGCGCCCGTCCTCGCGGTTTGCGCGGTATCGCAGGTATTCGCCGCTGTCGTCCGCGCGGATTGCCTCGATTTCGTCATCGGACACGCCGTTTTCCCTTGCCTCGCGCCGCACCTCATCGACATCGCGCCGCATGGCGATGATGATGTACGGCTGGCGCTGTACCTCGTCGCAGGCCGGGTTGCCGAAGCAAATGTTTACCGAGTCGATGAGATCGACCGAAATATCGCCCTTGACGGCCTGACCGGTTTCGAGCGCCGGGTCGAAGTGCATATAGAAGCAGGCGTCGCCGTCCACGCAGGCGTTTTTGAGCAGCGGTCTGCCGAGCGCCTTGACGCCCGAGCGTTCGATGGCGGAGGCGAAGGCGCGTTCGAGCACCTTTGCGGTGCGGCGGCCGTTTTCGTCCATGTCGAACGGCGTGACGCGCACCGCCACATCGTCTGACACGAGCATCGCCACGAACAGATTGACGCAGCGGCGCAGCACGTTGAAGATCAGCGGGTCGAGCGACTGCACGCGCAGGCCCTCCCACTGCCGGCCGAGGTAGAACGCCTCGTTGCGGCGCACGCGGTCGTACAGACCGATGGAGCGCTTGTAGTCGCGGTCGCGCTCGTATCTGCGCCAGACTTCCGCCGGTGTGCGGTCAAACTGCATTATCTTCGTCCTCCTCCCGGCCGTAGGCCATCAGCGCCGCAATATCGCGGCTGAGCGTATCGTCTGCGGCGGTTTCCGCCGTGTTTTCGCGCGGCACGCCCTTCGGCAGCGTCACGCCGCCCGAAATGACCGCGCCCGTCAGCACCAGAACCGCCGCCGACAAAGCGTAACAAATGATTTCCATAGTAGCCTCTCCTTTGCAGATTTGTAAATCGTTTTCCCGTAGGTGCCCTCAGCCCGCCGTTTCTCCCGTGTGCCTGCCGTTTCAAGCGGCGGGGTGAGGGCACCCCGCCCTACGGTTTGGCCGCTAATAGCTGAGAAACTCTCCCACCTCGCAGTCATACGCGGTCGGGCGGCTGTCGGACAGCGGCTCGTGTACGGTAGCGGCATACCCTCGCAGCGCGTCCGGCGCGTGCGTCAGCTCATGCGGCGTGTTCGCCGTGTCGGACGGATTGCGCGTGTCGTGCTGCAAGGCCGGGAGCGTGCGGATGAGGTTGCGGCACGAGCTGAAAATGGTAAGCCTCGGCCGCATTTCGCCGTCCGTATCGCGGCGCGGCGTGAGCAGCTCGTGCAGCGCCAGCCAGCCGGCCACTCGCTCATTGCTCGACTTTTCGAAGTCGAGTCCGCAGTCCGCGAACAGCTGCACCGCGCTTTTGCCGGTTTCCTGCCGCCGGTTCCACAAATCGGGCGGCGCGAGCCGCACATCGATGTGCTCGCCGGACGCCTCGCTCGAAAGGATACGCGCGGCGGCCTCGGAGATAATCAAACCGGGTTCATATAACTCTCTGTATACTACGCTGCGTCCGTCTGGACTTTGCGCGATCCAGAGCGCCGCGAGCATATCCAGACCGTAATCAATGGTCAGATACCTTCGCCAGCCGTCCGGTATCTCGTGCGGCGGAACCACGTGCAGGGCAGGGGAGAACTCGGAAAAATACCGTCCCTCGTCCAGCTCCCACACGCCGTCGAGCAGCGCCCGCCTGTCGTGCACCGAGAGCAGCCGCAGCCGCTTTTCGTACCCGGCGTCCGCCCGGCGGAGAAACGGGTTATCCGTGAGCCTTGCGGGCAGGAACAGCCGCGTTTCCCCGTCGAACTCGTGCATCTCGTCCGGCGGCATCGGGTCGATGAAGCGGCTTTTGACCCACTGATGCCCGATACCGCCCGGATTGGTGGTCGCCTTGACCTGCTTCGGGTAGGAATTTGCGCCGCGGATGCGCGAAAGCAGATAGGTGAACTGGCTTTCGGTGAAATGCGTCAGCTCATCAAACCGTATCACGTCGTATTCCGCGCTCTGGTACTTGGTGACGTCGCTTTCCGCGTCGCAGTAGCCGAATTCGAGCGAGGAGCCGTTGATGAATGCCCATCGGTGCTCGCTGACCTTGTAGGCCGCGACAGACTGCGGATACAGCCGCAGAGCCGCAGGAACGAGCGAACGCTCCAGCTCAGGCATGGTGCGCCGCAGCATCAGCTGACGCGAACCGGGATACACGACCGCGAACCGCAGCGCATCGAGCAGCTGACCGTGGCTTTTGCCGCCGCCGGCCGCGCCGCCGAACAGCGTTTCGAACGCCTTCGACCGCATGAACGCCGCCTGTCTGGGCGTCACCTCGAATTCGTATCTTCGTCCGCTATGCGGAACACGATTTCCACCGGCGCTCTGTCCTGCGCCTCCTCGAGCATCACTCCCTTGCCGACCGTCCGGTCGAGAATTTCCTTGATCGCGCTGAGCCGGCTGTTCGCCGGGGCCTCCACATCGTCCGCGATGTCGTACAGCATCCGAATCAGTTCGTCCGGATTGCTTTTTCTCTGCACAATCGCCTCGCCTCCTTGCAGAATGGTTTCAGAGGGCTTCCGGTCTGCCGTTCCGGCGTCCCTCTGTGAGCCATAGAATAGGACGGGAACGCCGACTTGTCAAGAACAAATGTTCGATTTTTCGCCAAAGGTCAAAAGATTGACCGTTATTGACAATGGAGCGCCCTTTCTGAAAATCCGCGCCAGATTTTTGCAGACCGGCCCGTTTCTTTTCGTTCTGCCCTTGCAATTTATTGACGGCTGCGGTATTCTGATATAGTATGGAAGATTATCGTCGGGCGTACACACACCGCGTCCGCAGGCTCCCGCCGCCATGGCAGGCACGGCGGAGCATAGACAGGGAAAAAGGGGAAAGGCTTATGAATAAAATCAAACTGATTGCGCTCGACCTTGACGGAACCGCGCTCACGCCGCAGAACAAGGTGGCCGAGTCCACGACCGCAGCGGTGCGCCGGGCACGCGCGGCAGGCGTGTACGTTGTCGTTTCGACCGGCCGCATCTGCGGCGAGGCACGCGATTTCGCCATCGACCTCGACGCGGACGACCTGATGGTAACGTCCGGCGGCGCGACGCTTTCGAGCATTTCGGGCGAGGGCTGCACCATGCGCATGTCCATGCCGTGGGAGGCGGCGGTCCGCGCGGCGGCGGCGGTCGAGCGCATCGGCATGATCGCCATGATCTACGTCGGCGAAACGCTGCTCATCACGCCCTACGACGACCTCGGCTTCGGCAGCTACAAGACCAACGAGGGTTATCTGACCTCGAAAAAGGTGGTCCCGTCGGTCGCTGAGTATATCGCTGACCATCATCTCTCGGTCGATAAGATCTTCGTGCGCAGCCGCGACGCGGTCACGCTTAGCCGCACCCGCGCCATTCTGGAGACCATTCCGGGCGTGCGCGTCATGAGCTCGGCGGCGGACAACCTTGAGGTCATCACCCCGGCGGCGGACAAGGGCAACGCGCTCGGCATGCTGTGCCGCGACATCGGCACCGACCTCGACCACGCGGCCGCCATCGGCGACAGCGAAAACGATTTCGAAATGCTGCGTGCAGTCGCGCTCCCGATTGCTATGGGCAACGCATCGGACGAGGTAAAGGCGCTCTGCCGCTGGGAAACCGACAGCAACGCCGAGGACGGCGTCGCCCACGCCATCGACCGCATCCTCGCGCACAATAAAGCGTGTGACGAGCAGGCGGAAAACAGTGGAATTTGACACGTATTTATGATATAATTAACCTGTCTCAAATCGCTTTCAAATAGGAGAGTCTAAATTTTGGCTGCAAGAAAAACCACAAAACCAAAATCGGAAAAAAGCGCACCCCGCACGCGCAAAACGGCTGAGCCTGCACCTGAAATACAGGAGAGCGAGGGTCTGAGCCGCATGGCGTGGGGCGCGATCTGGGCGGGACTGGGTGTCCTTGCCCTTCTTACGCTGCTGCCGATCGACGGCGCGCTGCTGCGCTGGCTGCACCGCTTTGTCGGCGGTATGATCGGCCGGGGCGCACTGCTGCTGCCAGTGGCGTTTTTCGCGCTGGCGGCACTGCTTTTCCTGCGTCCCAAGGGACCGGTACGCCTGCGCGGCGCGTGCATCGGCATCACGCCCGTCCTCTTCGGCGGCATCGTCCACGCCATCACCTGCGCAAACGAGTACGATTTTTCTATGAAAACCATACGGAACCTACTGGAAACCGGAATGGAGAACCATTCGGGCGGTCTGCTCTCGGGCATGCTGTACATCGTGCTCGAATGGGCGCTGTCGAGCGCCGGCGCACTCATCGTGCTGCTGCTGCTTCTGGTGGCCGCCATCATGGTAGCCTGCCGCATCACGCCGATGATGCTCGTCGATATGTTCCGTCCGCCCGAGTACGAATACGAGGACGAGGAGGAACGCGCCCGCTACGAGGAGCCGGTGCAGCTGCCGAACGTGCATGAAATGGCGCGTGAGATCACGGCGGCGCACGCCCAGAAGCGCGAGGAGCGCCGGGCACGCCGTCAGGCGTCCGACTTCGACATTCCGATCGATAACGACCCGCCCGGCGAGGATAAGCCCGGCGGCGCTATCCCGCCCGTCTATCCGCCGCACGAGGAGGGCAAGCCGCTCGCGCCCGATGAATACCTGCGGGGCCTGAAAAAGCCGCGCGAGGAGAAGCGGGAAGAACAGCCTGACAGCATCATGGACCTCGTTGCGAACCGCGCCGACGAGCCGGAGGATGAACCCGAAGTTGAGGCGGCGCCTGCTGAGCCTGCAAAACCGGCATCCAAGCCGAAAAAGAACGAAAGCATCTCGGAGGACGAGCAGGCGGCGATGAACGACGCGATGGACGAGAGCCAGAAGGCGCCCGCGCCGGTCTACGCTTATCCGCCGCTCGACCTGCTCACGCAGGGAAAGCACGCATCGGTCGCCGGTGCGGAGGCAGAGCTGCGCGAAAGCTCGGCATGCCTGCTCGATACGCTTGAGTCGTTCAACATCGACGCGCAGATCATCGGCATCGTGCGCGGCCCGTCCGTCACCCGCTTCGAGCTGACCATTCCGCGCGGCATCAAGATTTCGCGCGTTTCCGCACTTGCGGACGATATTGCACTCGCGCTCGGCGCGGCGAACGTGCGCATCGCGCCCATCCCGGATAAATCCGCGGTCGGCATCGAGGTGCCGAACAAGACGGTCAACACGGTCTTTATCCGCGAGTGTATCGGCTCGCCGGCCTTTGCAAACGCGAAGAGCCGCCTGTCCTTCGCCGTCGGCAAGGACATCACCGGCAGACCGGTCATCGGTGACATTGCGAAAATGCCGCATATGCTGATTGCAGGTACGACCGGTTCCGGTAAGTCGGTCTGCATCAACTCCATGCTGATCTCGCTGCTCTACAAATCGACCCCGGAGGAGGTCCGCCTCATCATGGTAGACCCGAAGATGGTCGAGCTTGGCAACTACAACGGCATTCCGCACCTGCTCATTCCGGTCGTCACCGACCCGAAGAAGGCCGCCGGAGCGCTCAACTGGGCGGTCGGCGAGATGGAGCGCCGCTACAAGCTGTTCGCGGACCATCAGGTGCGCAACCTTGTCGGCTATAACGACCTCATGCGTGCGGAAAAGGCGAAGGCCGAGGCCGCCGCAGCGGGTGAAACCGAGGGCGAAACCACGGGTGCAGCCGCAGTCCCCGAGCAGTATCAGGTGCTCCCGCAGATCGTTATCGTTATCGACGAGCTTGCCGACCTCATGATGGTCGCGGCGAAGGAAGTCGAAAACTCGATCTGCCGTATCGCGCAGAAGGCGCGTGCCGCCGGTATGCACCTTGTCGTTGCGACCCAGCGTCCGTCCTCTGACGTCATCACCGGCATCATGAAGGCGAACATTCCCTCGCGCATCGCGTTCGCGGTTGCGAGCCAGATCGAGTCGCGCATCATTCTCGATACCACCGGCGCGGAAAAGCTGATCGGCAAGGGCGATATGCTCTATGCGCCGCTCGGCGAGGGCAAGCCGCTGCGCGTGCAGGGCTGCTTCATCTCGAACGAAGAAATCGAGAGCGTCATTGAAAAAATCAAGGAAACGAGCACCGCTGAGTACAGCGAGGAAATCCTCGAGCACATCGAGCGTCAGGCTGAGCAGGAGGACAGCAAGAGCGGCGGCTCCTCGGGCGGCGACCCCGGCGAGGACGAGGACGAAATGATCGAGGAAGCGATCGACGTTATCATGGAATGCCGTCAGGCGTCCACCTCCATGCTCCAGCGCCGCTTGAAGCTCGGCTATTCGCGTGCCGCCCGCATCATCGACCAGATCGAGGAGCGCGGCATCATCGGCCCGTTCGAAGGCTCCAAACCGCGCCAGATACTCATTTCGCGTGAGGAATGGCAGGAGATGAAGCTCCGGCGCAATATGCCGCTGGAATAAGCTGTCGCGAAACTACAGTTTCGCCGCGGGTCTGTGTTTTGACTTCGCAAAACACGGACGTCCGAAAGTTCCCATTCGGAAACTTTCTCCCTCTCAAAGTATAAAAACCGTGATACATGCTCCCGGTTTTTATCAATCTGCTGCGCAGATTGTATTTTATATGCGCTTTGCGCGCAATAACCTGAATTGACTTATACCCGAAAGGAACTTTGTTATGAAAAAGATTAATATTGCAGAGCAGTCGTTCAACCCCTTTGACCTCATCGGCAAGCAGTGGCTGCTGATTTCCGCCGGCACGGAGGAAAAGTGGAACACCATGACCGCAAGCTGGGGCGCTGTCGGCGTCGTGTGGGGCAAGCCGTCCGCGACCTGCTACATCCGCCAGTCCCGCTACACCAAGACCTTCGTAGACGACTCCGAGTTCTTCACGCTGACCGTTCTGAAAGACGGCTGCCGCGACGCGCTCAACCTGCTCGGCTCGAAGTCCGGCCGCGACATGGATAAGATGCACGAGAGCGGCCTGACCCCGGTCATGGTAGAAGGTCAGCCGACCTTCGAGGAGGCAAAGCTGGTCCTCATCTGCCGCAAGGTCTGCAAGACCTTCATCGGCCCGGACGACATGACCGCCGAGATCCGCGAGAGAAGCTACGCCGACCGCGATTACCACACCATGTACATCGGTGAAATCGTGGCAGCCTACGAGAACTGAATCCACGCCCGGAGCTGCCGGGCGCACACCCTATGGAGGCAATTTTTCCATGAAAAAAAGATTGCTCAGCCTGCTCCTGTCGGCGGCGCTGCTGTGCGGCGCACTTCCGACCGCCTTTGCGGGCTACGAAAACTTTACCGCCAAAACGACCTACACGGACGGCCGTTTTTCCGACGTTTCCACGGCGGACTGGTTCTATGAAAACGTCCGTGCGTCCTACGAATACGACCTGGTAAACGGCTTCAGCGACGGCAAATTTCACCCGAACGAGAACCTGACCATCGGTCAGGCGATCAAGCTGACGGCGTGCCTCAACAGCCTGTACAGCAGCGGCACGGCGGACTTTGCGTCCTCGACGCCGTGGTATCAGACCTATGTGGACTACGCGCAGCGCAACGGCATCCTGACCCAGACGTTCGACAACTGCAACGCCCCGGCAACGCGCAGCGAGTTCGCGGCCGTTCTCGCGGGCGCTCTGCCGCGCGGCGCGCTCCAGCCCATCAACAGCATCGCGGACGGCGCGATTCCGGACGTTTCCGCCTCGGCGGAGAACGCGGACGCCATCTATCTGCTCTATCGGGCGGGAGTGCTGACCGGCTCGAACGGCGGCCGGTTCAAGCCGAACGACCCTATCCGCCGCAGCGAAGTCGCAGCCATCATCACCCGCATGGCGGTGCCGAGCCTGCGCCAGAGCGTCACCATTGACACAGATAAACCCGCGGAAAACGTGCTTTCCGCCGATGAAATCCTCGCGAAGTGCGGCCCGGCGGTGTTCAAGCTGACGAGCTACGACGCCCGCGGCAACCTGCTCGGCATGGGCAGCGGCGTGGTGCTCTCCGCGAACGGCGACGCCGTCACCTGCGGCCATCTGGT
>OODU01000318.1_pt1 | contig 57188 bp, 52 predicted proteins | sample 1671171 | NCBI WGS metagenome assembly OODU01 (sample SAMN06348129, study PRJEB24527) | human gut metagenome | biome: human gut; feature: ankylosing spondylitis patient; material: feces | host: Homo sapiens | place: China | collected 2015-10
AATGAGTTTTTTCTATACTTCAAAATACTTGAAAGTATAGTGTTTATGCGGATAATCGAAAATTAGATATAAAATTTATTATAATTTTAGTAATATGATGTGGCTATGTCAAGTGAAGGGATGAAATGAGGGGGATACAATGAAGAAAAAAAGTAGTTTTACAGGGCAGCTGGGGTTTGTTTTCGCGGCAGCAGGAAGCGCAGTTGGTGTTGGTAATCTCTGGCGCTTTCCTTTTTTGGCGGCGAAGGATGGTGGTGGTGTTTTTCTGCTGATCTATCTGGTCCTGATCTTTACGGTTGGTTTTGTGTTGTTGACCACGGATATTGCTATCGGCCGCAGAACTGGTAAAAGTGCGATCTATGCCTATACAAGCATGAATCAGAAATGGAAATTTCTCGGTGTGATCACTTTTTTTGTACCTGTTCTGATCATGACGTACTATGCGGTGATCGGCGGTTGGATTCTTAAATATATCCTGCTGTTTCTTAGCGGGAATGTGGAGGCTGCCGCGCAGGACAACTGTTTCACATCGTTTATTACTGCGCCGGGATCCGTGTGGTATGGGCTGATTTTCATGCTGGTGACAGCGTTTATCGTGTATCACGGTGTCGAAAAAGGAATTGAGCGAGTCTCCAAAACCATGATGCCGATGCTTTTGTTGATCGTGGTTGGAATTGCGGTGTACTCTTTAACGTTGAAAAATACGGCAGATGATGGAAGTATCCGGACGGGTATGCAGGAATTAAAGGTTTATCTGACGCCGGACTGGTCCGGGATGACGGTATCAAGATTTCTGCAGATCACACTGGATGCCATGAGTCAGCTGTTCTTCTCTTTGAGTGTATCGATGGGGATTATGATTACCTACGGTTCTTATGTAAAACCGGAGGTTGATCTGGGAAAATCCGTATCCATGATCGAACTTATGGACACTGGTGTTGCGCTACTTGCGGGAGTTATGATCATTCCGGCTGTTTATGTATTCTTTGGCGTGGATGGAATGTCTGCGGGCCCTGGCCTGATGTTCATTTCTCTGCCGAAAGTATTCTATCGTATGGGCATTACGGGAAGAATCATTGGACTTTTCTTCTTTATCCTTGCAGCATTCGCAGCGTTGACCTCCTGTATTTCCGTTCTGGAATCCATCACTGCAAACTGCATGGAGATTTTCCATACAGAGCGTAAAAAAACAACAGGAGTTCTGTCGGTTATTTATCTGGCTGCAACTGCCGTGATTGCGCTTGGATACAGCATTTTTTACGTTGAGGTCATGCTGCCAAACGGAAGCACTGGACAGCTGCTGGATATCATGGATTATATCAGCAACAGCTTTATGATGCCGTTTATTGCCTTCTTGTCAGCCATCTTTATTGGCTGGATCATGAAACCGGCCTGGATTGTGGAAGAGATGGAACGCGGTGGAAAGAAGTTTGGGCGGAAGCGGCTTTACGTAGTGATGATCAAGTACCTGATGCCGATCATCATGCTGGTGCTGTTTTTGCAATCTACCGGTATCCTGAACCATGTTTGATCTATGGACTGAAAAAGCTGCCTTAAGCAGAACGTGCTGTTGCCGCTGGTGATATAGGAGTTGTCGGATAAGTGCTTGTTCTTAATCAAAAGCAACACGTTGTAGGTACTACAATCTATTGACTTTGCCCTGAGCCTGTGATACGATTTGAAACAATAAAAATGCAGGATGAGAACAGGAGGTCATATAGATGAAGAAAACAATCACGGTGTTTAAGGGAGACGGCATTGGACCAGAGATCACAGACTGTGTTCTGGAAATTTTAGAAGCAGCCGGTGCAGAACTGGAGTATGAGGTTTACAATGTCGGTGAGGCTGAATGGAAGAGAAATGGTGCATTGATTCCGCCGGAAGCATATGCTTCGTTTGACCGGAACCATGTTTTATTGAAGTCTCCGATCACAACTCCGATCGGTCACGGATTCCGTTCCCTGAATGTAACCCTGAGAAGTAAATATGACCTGTATGCAAATATCCGTCCTGCAAAATCGAATATCGCAGTGAAAACACCATTTCATGATGTGGATATGGTAATTTTCCGGGAAAACACGGAAGACCTGTATGTGGGTGTGGAAGAGCAGATCGATGAAAATACGGTTCATGCAACGAAAATTATCACCAGAAAAGCCAGCACCCGAATTATCCGTGACGCATTTGAGTATGCACGGGCACATGGCAGAAAAAAAGTGACTTGTGTACATAAGGCCAATATCCTGAAAATGTCAGATGGCCTGTTTTTGAGCATTTTCCATGAGATTGCAAAGGAATATCCGGAGATTCAGCACGATGACAAGATCATTGACAATACCTGCATGCAGATGGTTATGAATCCGAATCAGTTTGATATCATTGTAACACCGAATCTGTATGGCGATCTGTTATCAGATCTGGCAAGTGGACTGATCGGAGGACTTGGACTTTTGCCATCCAGCAATCTCGGAACAGATTATGCCATGTTTGAGGCGGTTCATGGCAGTGCGCCGGATATTGCCGGACAGCACATTGCGAATCCAACCGCATTTTTATGGTCAGCCTGCATGATGCTGGAATACTTAGGGCAGCGTGATTGCGCAGCAAAGATCCGAGGGGCAGTGGATGAGGTACTGGAAGCGGGAACCTGTCTGACTCCGGATCTTCATGGAACTGCGACAACCGAGGAATACCGGGATGCGATCATCCGGAGAATGAAATAGAAGAAAGCTGTGGAAGAGTTCATCGAAAGGTGGACTCTTTTTCTTGTTCATAGGAAGTGCGTCCTGTGAAACAAAATAAAAAATTCCATAAGTTTTCCTGATAAGTATGATATAATAGTTGATACTGCAGGCGTAGTTTTCGCATAAAAATATGCAAAAGACAGGAAAAAGGAAAGATACATATGAGTGAAAAGCAGATCGCGCTGATGATAGGTGGAATTTTATTTCTTCTGGCAGTGATCTTGTTCTTTCGGATCCGGCGGAGTTTCCGCAGATTTCTAAATTCCGCGGAGATTCGTTTCCTCCGGGAATTTTTGCGGAGTGCGCAGAGCGCAGGAGAAGAGCAGGAAGAACAGCCAAAATCGCTTGGTGGGATGACAAGCATCTACTTGCCGCAGATCCTGCGGGATTTCCCGGAATGGAACTGGGAGGAGATGCAAACAGAAGTGGAACAGGCGGTGAAGGAGTTTCTGGAAAAAGAAAATCTCCAGACGGCCGGGGCAGTCAGAATCCATAAAACCGTGATCAACCGGTATCAGCGTTATGGCGGCAGTGCGAGTATTTTCTGTGAAACTGCGGCAGAATATTGGAGAGAGGCAGAGACTGCCGGAAAAAATGGGATGAAGGCACAGAAACTTTCCAGAAGCCGGACCAAGGAAAACCATCAGACAGATAGACCGGCACCTCACAAAAAGCAGACGGTCTGCGAGACCGAGCTGGTTTACATTTATGACTCTGGAAAGGCGGGGGCAGCAGCATCGGTGGTATGCCCGAATTGTGGAGCGCCGGTGGAACAGCTTGGGGTAAAACAGTGCCGTTATTGTGGTTCTGCACTGGAAATATCCGGAATGCGGGCATGGAAGGTTCATCAGGTTACAGAAAAGGTCCGGTAGCTGCTGGCTGCTGGACCTTTTCTGAGCAGTAACGAGAATAAATGGTTGGAAATGGGAATTTCGCTATATTGATTCTGGAACGGACTCACGCTATAATAATAAAACGCGAAAGACGTGAAAGAAAGCTTAAGATAAGAAACATACTGTCTTATCTTATATGGAAGGAATAAAGGAATAGAAATGACAGATTTGAATTTTAAACCAGTAGAAGCAGCAGATATGAAGATTCTGGCACCGTATTTTGGGCTGCGTCCCAATAAGACTTGTGACAGTGTGCCGTTAGACAGTTTCATCTGGCGGAAATATTATCATGTGCAGTATGCCATTCATGAGAACAAGGCACTCTTGTGGCTGATGAAGGAAGAAGGGGTGATGCATAGTGCCATGCCTCTTTGCAAAGAAGAGAACTTAAAAAAGTATTTTGATATGACGGTGGAATATTTTAATAATGTCTTGCATATTCCGCTTAAAATTTATCTGGCCGATGAGGAGGCGGTAGAGTTTCTTCATTTAAAGGAGTCGGATGATTTTGTGGTGACGGAACAGGAGGATTTAAAGGATTATCTGTACGACGGCGAAGCCATGCGCAAACTGTCCGGCAAGAAGCTGCATAAGAAGAAAAATCATCTGAATGCATTTTTGAAGGAGTATGAGGGCCGCTATGAGTTCCGGCGCCTTTGCTGTTCTGACCGGGATGATGTCTGGCGTTTCCTGGACCGCTGGAGAGAAGGCAAGGGCGATGAGGTAGAAGAGCATCTGGATTATGAAGTAGAGGGAATCCACGAGATTTTAAAGCAGTGTCTGGATCTGGATATCCGGATGTTTGGTGTATACATTGATGGAACACTGGAAGCATTTACCATTGGAAGCTATAATCCGGCGGAAAATATGGCAGTCATTCACATTGAAAAGGCAAATCCAGAAATCCGGGGTTTATATCAGTTTATTAACCAGCAGTTTCTGGTGCAGGAATTCCCGGATGTGGCGCTGGTAAACCGGGAGGACGACCTGGGACAGGAAGGCTTGCGGCACGCAAAAATGTCGTATAATCCGTGTGGCTTTGCAAGAAAATATCTGGTGCAGCAGAAGAACTTCAGCAGATAGGGGTTGTGGCGGAAAAGAGAGGCAGCTATGATAAGATATCTGGATAATCAGGAAAAAGTCCTGACAAAGAATTTATGGAGAGAAGCTTTCCCGGAGGATTCTGAGGAGTTTCTTACTTATTATGATCAGGAAAAAATGACAACAAACCAGGTTTTGGTCCGTGAGGAGGATGGAATTCAGGCGATGCTCCACCTTAATCCATACCGGCTTTTGGTACGGGATGCCTGTTGGAATGTGGACTATATCGTGGCCGTAGCGACGAAGAGTACGATGCGTCACCGGGGATATATGCGCAGTCTGCTTCTTCGGATGATGCAGGATATGCGGGAACACCAAATGCCATTCTGTTTTTTGATGCCGGCGGCAGAGGCAATCTATACGCCGTTTCAGTTTACGTTTATTTATGACCAGCCAGTCTGGAAACTGAGTGGAAATAAAGATTTGAAACGTGTCTGTGTGGAAGAAGACACCGTAGAGCTGGCAGCGGACTGGATGCAGCATTGGCTGGAATCGCGCTATGAGGTATTTGCCAAGCGGGATGCAGCGTATGTAAAAAGTCTGGTGCGTGAGGTTCAGAGTGAGCTTGGCAAGCTGGAACTGTTGTATGACGGGGAGCAGCTGGTTGGAATTCAGGGCATCTGGGGACGCGAAAAGAAAGAACAGCGCCTTTTGTATACAGAAACTGGTTACTCGGAACTGGAGACCAAGAAACCGGCGATCATGACCCGGATCGTAACACCGGAAGCGTTTGTACCAGTGATCCGCTTAAAACAGGATGCCCAGACGGAACAGCTTCGGATCTGCCTGGAACTGGAAGATCCGCTGATCCCGCAAAATGCGGGACGCTGGGTGTGGACACTAAATCATACGGAATCCGAACTGGAAAAACTGGACGGTCCGATCGATACGATGGAGGAAGCATTGGCACGGCCCCAGTGGGATGAGCGTCGGGTGCTGCATCTGCGGATTGAAGCGTTTACGGCATGGCTGTTTGGTTACCGGATTCCGGAGGCAGTCCGGGCCTATCCGGGAGCGGAGCAGATTGATGTGCTGAGCCGTGTTTTTCTGGATGAGGTTGTATAAAGAAAAGTGCCAGGCTGCCAGTTGATAAATAGAAGAAAATATAGAAAAGAACTACATGGAATGAAACTGGAAAGGAGCATGCAGGATGGATCAGAAAATGTCAGAGCGAGTGGATCTTTTGGAACAGTGGATCAAAGAAAGCGACAATGTGGTGTTCTTTGGCGGTGCGGGTGTTTCAACCGAGAGCGGAATCCCGGATTTCCGAAGTGTGGACGGACTTTATAACCAGCAGTACGATTATCCGCCGGAAACCATCATCAGCCACAGTTTTTACCGGAAGAACCCGGAAGAGTTTTACCGGTTTTACAAAAACAAAATGCTGTTCCCGGATGCGCAGCCGAATGCAGCACACAAGGCACTGGCTAAACTGGAGCAGCAGGGCAAGGTGCGTGCAGTGATCACCCAGAACATCGACGGTCTGCATCAGGCAGCCGGAAGTAAAGAGGTTTTGGAACTGCATGGATCTGTCCACAGAAATTACTGCACCCGCTGTGGGAAATTCTTCGGACTTTCCGATATTTTGGGGATGAACGGTGTGCCGCGGTGCGAGTGCGGCGGCATCATCAAGCCGGACGTGGTTTTATATGAAGAAGGACTGGACCAGGAAACGCTGCAGAAGGCGGTGCGCTACATACAAAATGCAGAGATCCTGATCATTGGCGGTACTTCCCTGACGGTTTATCCGGCAGCAGGCCTGATCGATTATTACCGGGGAAAGAAACTGGTGCTGATCAATAAAACAGCAACGCCGATGGATGAACGGGCTGATCTGGTGATCAGTGCGCCGATCGGTGAGGTGTTTGAGCGCTTTTTGACGGAGGGGAAATAAATGTATAGAGCAGACGAGGCGAGATACGACAAAATGAGCTACAAACGCTGCGGGAACAGCGGCATTCTGCTTCCGAGAGTATCTCTGGGAATGTGGCAGAATTTCGGTGCGGAAAAGCCGTTATCCGAGCAGAAGGAGATCATTTTTAAGGCATTTGATCTGGGAATCACGCATTTCGATCTGGCAAACAATTACGGTGCGCCGAATATCGGAATGGCAGAGGAAAATTTTGGAAAGATCTTTCTGGAGGATCTGAAGCCTTACCGGGAACAGATTCTGGTATCTACCAAGGCGGGCTATGACTTCTGGCCAGGTCCTTACGGAAACTGGGGCTCCAGAAAATATCTGATGTCCAGTCTGGATGCAAGCCTGAAGCGCATGAATCTGGATTATGTCGATATCTTCTATCATCACCGCCCGGATCCGGAGACACCTCTGGAGGAGACGATGGGTGCCCTTTCCGATATGGTTCGCCAGGGTAAGGCATTGTATGTCGGCATTTCCAATTATCAGGCAGATGAAGCTGCGCGTGCCATTACCATTCTGAAAGAGAATAAAACGCCGTGTCTGCTTCATCAGGCGAGATACAATATGTTTGAGCGCTGGCCGGAGCAGGGCCTGTTTGATGTGCTGACAGAGACCGGGACCGGCTGCATCGCATACAGTCCGCTGGCGCAGGGCGCATTGACGGACCGGTATTTAAAGGGCATTCCGGCAGACTCCCGTGCCTCCCGCAAAGGAACTACGATCGGCAAGCGCTATATGAATGAGGAACAGCTTGCGAAGGTAGCAAAGCTGCATGAGATTGCCGTGGAGCGCGGACAGAGCCTGGCGCAGATGGCGCTGGCGTGGGTGCTGAGACGGCCGGAGGTAAGTAGTGTGCTGATCGGGGCAAGCCGTGTCAGCCAGCTCGAAGATAACGTGGAGGCACTTGAGCATCTGGACTTCTCAGAAGAGGAGCTTGCAAAGATCGATGCGATCCTGGGAAAAGACCCGGGACATATGATTCGCTAAATCTGGAAATGCAGAAACAGAGCCGGAAAAATGAAATAAAAGAATGAAATAGGAAACAGAAGCATTTATCTGCGGGTTTCCTGGGAAGGAAACAAATATAAGCCAGGAAGTTTGAAAACAACAGAGAAGCTGAAAACGAAAGGAGAGCGATGCATGGACCAGCGATGGAATTTTGAAGTTGGAGATATCGTAAAATTAAAGAAACCGCATCCCTGCGGAAGCCATGAGTGGGAAATCTTGCGTGTCGGGGCAGATTTCCGCCTGAAATGTATGGGCTGCGGCCATCAGGTGATGACAGAGCGGAAAATGGTAGAAAAAAATGCCCGTGGACTGACGAAGGCAGGAAACGTGGAAAAGGCGTGAAGACGCAAAAAACCTGCAAAAAACCTGCAAAAAAACTTGCAAAATCTGCAAAAAAGTGCTTGCATTTATGCGTCGCTTCTGCTAAAATATTTATCCGTGACACATTAAAATCCTTGCTCTTGAGACTGAAGTCAAGGGCCAGAGACCACAAGGAGGTAAAGCAATGAACAAATACGAATTAGCAGTTGTTCTGAGCGCAAAACTCGAAGACGAAGAGAGAGCTGCAGCACTGGAGAAGGTACAGGGTTATATCACCCGCTTCGGTGGCACTGTAACAGGCGTTGATGATTGGGGCAAGAAGAGACTTGCTTACGAGATTCAGAAAGCAAAAGAGGCTTTCTACTACTTCATCAAGTTCGAGTCTGAGAACTCTGACTGCTCTAACGAAGTGGAAGCACACATCCGCATCATGGAGCCGGTTGTCAGATATCTTTGCGTAAAGCAGGACGAGCAGTAAGTAATAGATAACGACCAGCTTAAAAAAGGAAGAGTGATGGTATGAATAGAGTAATCCTTATGGGAAGATTGACCAGAGACCCGGAAGTTCGTTACACCCAGGGAGAGCGTTCCATGGCTGTTGCGAGATATACCCTTGCAGTGGACCGCAGAGGACGCCGTAACCAGGACGGAAACGAGCAGACTGCCGATTTTATTAACATCGTGGCATTTGACAGAGCAGGCGAGTTTGCAGAGAAGTATTTCCGTCAGGGGATGCGCGTACTGGTGTCCGGACGTATCCAGACTGGCAGTTACACCAACAAAGAAGGTCAGCGTGTTTATACCACAGACATCATCGTGGATGATCAGGAGTTCGCAGACAGCAAGAACTCTGGAAGCGGCAATAATGACAATGGCGGTTACGGCTATCAGCCAACCTCCAGACCGGCGCCGACCAGTGCGATTGGCGATGGCTTCATGAACATTCCGGATGGTGTGGAAGACGAAGGACTGCCGTTTAACTAAATCGGATTTAGCTTAAGACGGCACGAATCATTTGAAGAAGGAGGCAGTACCAATGGCATTCAATAAGACTGATAAAGCAGATGGCGCTAAGGTAAGAAGAGGCGGCATGCGTAGAAGAAAAAAAGTTTGTGTATTCTGCGGCGATAAGAACGGCGTAATCGATTACAAGGATACCAACAAGCTGAAAAGATACGTATCTGAGAGAGGTAAAATTCTTCCGAGAAGAATTACCGGTAACTGTGCAAAGCACCAGAGAGCTCTGACCGTTGCTATCAAGAGAGCACGTCACATCGCTCTGATGCCGTACACCATGGAGTAATCCTAAGATACGGACTTAAGAATTCAGGAGAGGTTTTATGCGAGAAATCGTGTAAGGCCTCTTTTTGCATAAGAACAGTTTGGATTACTGTCCACGGGCAGGATTTTCTGAACTATAGAGAAAAGATAGGGACTTATTTCTGGAATCGTCAGACTGTATATACTGTATATAGAGGAGATCGCGTGATCATGGAAGTATTAATGGGAATATTTTTGAAGGCCTGCGTAGCCGTGCTGGTTGGTGTGGTATGTCTGGCCGGACTGCTTCTTTACTCTAAGAAAAAGGATAAGGAAGAAGCACAGAACGGAAACCGTGCAGATTGCCCGGAAAAAGAAAACGCTGGTGCAGGGCATCTGACCTGTAATGGGGACTGCAGTCATTGTAGCAGCCACCACTAAATATAACAATTTCATGGAAAAAACGATGGACCGTGAAAGTTGCCGAAGGCAACTTTCACGGTCCTATTACGTTAACAATATTGTTATTCTTCTGGAGCAGCCGCAGCCGGACTCACCGCAATTCCATTGACTTCGACGCCGCCGTCGATCGCGATGACGAGGCACTGGCGGCCATCGATCTCGCGGGTTTCAATGAGGTCTGTGCGGTCCGGGTTGACCTTGATGATGACATCCGGGGTTTTGACCTCGAAGGCGCGGGTGTTGGCGATATTGCTTGCGTAAATGGAAGCCCTTTCTCCTGCAGTCTCATCGAAGTTCTGGTCAAAGGTTTCCAGATGTTCTTCTTCGACGCCGCTTTTCTCTAACAGGCTGCGTACCTGGTATTTGTCAAGTACCAGCGGCTCAGGCTCGTCTTTGTGCTCTTCGATCAGTTCGCTTAAACTCTCATGGATTGTTTTTACTGTTTCATAGTTGCAGGCATCTCCCAGGGTTTCTTCGATGATGGTCTGGAAGGATTCCTTCTGGTATCCGGCTGGCAGCGGGAGCGGGCAGCCCAGGAGCTGCTCGATAAAGGCATCGTGCAGGTCATTGCTGTCTTTGGAGTAGTAAAGGGTGCTGTGCAGGTCGGTGGAGCGGTCGTTGAAGGCTGGGAATAAAAAGCCGAGCTCCGGCATCTGGACTACCCAGTCGCGGATGCGGTTCTGGAAGCTGCCTTCCAGTTCGTTGTAGCTGAGTCCTGGTTTGGACAGATCGACCGGGCAGATGGAACACAGGATGTAGCTGTAAACTTCATCGGAGGCATCTTCCATTTCGATGCCGTCGGAGGTCTTGCCCGGAATGTCGTAGGCGTCGTGGATCAGCAGGATGAGGTAGTTGCCGATGTAGTCGTAGTTTTCAATGATCCGGTCGTAGAAAGCGTCTAAGAGGGCATCGTCCTGGAGACGGCTGTTGCGCAGCTTTAACAGGAATTCATGCGGTCCGCCTTCTTCCTCGGCAGCCAGCGGGAACTCCAGGTTGATGAGATTTTTTCCCAGTGTGCCGGACAAATTTTTACGGAGCAGTTCAAAATACTTGAACATATCCTCTTCCGGAAGAGATAAAAAGGCTTCCTTGAATTCGGCTTTTTTGTTTTTTTCACCATCCACGTAGCAGCCGCAAATGCGGGAAATGGAACAGTTGGCTGGGGTGAACTGGCGCTTGATTTCAGCGATTTCTTTTTTTATCATAAAGTGAGTCTCCTTTACAGCGGTATCGATCTTACTGCACACGCACGTATGTACAGTGATATATTAATGGAAAACGTGTTATTTCGCGCGTAACTGCTTTAGAAATTTGCAGTTGCTTCGGATTATTATTCTATCACGGAACGACTGTTCTGGAAAGATAAAGTCAAAAAATCTGCAACGACAACGGTGTCGTGCGGAACTATATCATTGCAAAGTGTCGAAGGCTGTAAACGATAAGGCTTACGGGTATGCGTTGTGCCCGGAAGCGGAACGATAGTAGACGAAATAAGTCGGCTATGGTATAATCGAAAGATAAGCGGCGGCAAAATGCTGACTGCAAGCGGCAGATCCCCTGGGGTCTGGGTAACTGTGATGTTGCAGGTTTCTGTCTGCGTAATGCATGAACAGGAACGATTGCAGGAACAGTTGCGAATCGAATAAGGAGAAAACGTATGAAAGAGAACATAAAGGTTCATGGGCAGCTGAAGGGTTATTTGAGCTGGCCCCTGCTTCTTTCCCTGTTTTTAGTCTGCGCCAACATTGCGGCCGGGTGTGTCAGCCATATTGGCGGACTGGTCATGCTTCCGTTCACGATCGGCTATCTGGCGGTTGCCATGTGGATCTTTCTTTACAGCAGAAAGCGCATCCTTGGCGGGCTGGTAGACTTTTCAGCGGAATATGCATGGATTCAGAAGCAGCTGCTCACGGGGCTGGCTCTGCCTTACGCGTTAGCCGATGAAGACGGCAGGATCGTCTGGGCAAACGAGGAGTTTCGGGCAGTAACCGCCCTGGAAAAAGGAAACTGGAAAAATCTGCTTTCCATGTTTCCGGAGGTAACAAAAGAGGATCTGGCGACGGATGAGGATCCGGTCAAGGTGCACACTGTTTTTGGTGAGCATCGCTTCCGCATGGAGATCCAGCCGATCTATGTGAGCAGTTCGGAGGAAGAGGAGATTCAGGCAGTTGTCAGCCAGCAGAAGCTGTTGGCGGTATATCTGTTTGATGAGACGGAGATTTTGCGTTACCGTCAGCAGATCACCGATGAGAAGATGGTGGCAGGTATTATTTATCTGGACAACTACGATGAGGCACTGGAGAGCGTGGAAGAGGTGCGCCGTTCCCTGCTGACTGCGCTGATCGACCGTAAGATCAATAAGTACATCGGCGCGGTGGATGGAATTCTGAAAAAGATTGAGAAAGACAAGTATTTCTTTGCAGTAAAGCAGAAATACATGGAGCAGATGCAGGAGGAGCGTTTCTCTATCCTGGAGGATGTTAAGACCGTCAATATCGGCAACGAGATGGCAGTGACCTTAAGTATCGGTATCGGTATGAATGGAGATGGCTACGCCCAGAATTACGAGTCTGCGCGTGTTGCCATCGATATGGCCCTGGGCCGCGGCGGTGACCAGGCGGTTGTAAAGGATGGCAGCCGCATCCAGTATTACGGCGGCAAGTCCCAGCAGCAGGAGAAATCCACCCGCGTTAAGGCCCGCGTTAAGGCACATGCGATGCGTGAGCTTATGGAGACGAAGGACCGCATCCTGATTATGGGTCATAAGCTGAGCGACAGCGATGCCTTTGGCTCTGCGATTGGAATTTACAGGATCGCAACGGCATTAAACAAAAAGGCGCATGTCATCATCAACGAGGTGACAACATCCGTCCAGCCGATGATGAATCGGTTTTTGGACAATCCGGATTATCCGGAGGATCTGTTTCTGACCGGTGCCCAGGCGGCAGAACTGGTAGATGCCAGCACTATGCTGGTCGTGGTCGATGTAAACCGGCCAAGCATCACCGATGCGCCGGAACTGTTGAAGCTGGTGAAGACGATCGTGGTGATGGATCACCACCGCCAGAGCAGCGAGGTCATCAGCAACGCAGTGCTTTCCTATGTGGAGCCGTATGCTTCCTCAGCCTGTGAGATGGTTGCTGAGGTGCTGCAGTACATCGCGGACGGAATCCGCATGAAATCTGCCGAGGCAGATGCCATGTATGCCGGTATCGTGATCGATACCAACAACTTTACCAACCAGACCGGTGTGCGTACCTTTGAGGCAGCAGCGTTCCTGCGCCGGAACGGAGCCGATGTGACTCGTGTGCGCAAGCTGTTCCGGGATGATATGCAGGATTACAAGGCGAAGGCGGCAGCCATTGCCTCTGCAGAGATTTACCGGGATGCCTTTTCCATCGGCGTCTGTCCGTCGGAAGGGCTTCCGAGTCCGACCATTGTCTGTGCCCAGGCGGCAAATGAGCTGCTGGAGATCAAGGGCATTAAGGCGTCTGTGGTTATGACGGAATATCATGGTCTGATCTATTTAAGTGCCCGTTCCATTGATGAGGTCAATGTTCAGGTTATGATGGAAAAACTGGGCGGCGGCGGTCACCGGACCATTGCCGGGGCGCAGCTTTCCGGCATCAGCATGGATGAGGCAAAGGACCGCGTGAAAGTGGTGATTGATGAGATGTTACAGAAGGGAGATATATCATAATGGAAATCGTATTATTAGAGGATGTTAAGGCATTAGGAAAGAAAGGCCAGATCGTAAAGGTTAATGACGGATACGCAAGAAACTTTATCCTGCCGAAAAAGCTGGGGGTTGAGGCAACTTCCAAGAACTTAAACGACTTAAAGCTTCAGAAGGCAAACGCAGCAAAGGTGGCAGCAGAGCAGCTGGCAGCAGCAAAAGAGCTGGCAGAGAAGATCGAGGCTGTTTCCGTAACCCTGAAAATGAAAGCCGGAGAGGGCGGAAAGGCATTTGGTTCCGTATCCAGCAAGGAGATCGCAGCTGCAGCAGCAGAGCAGCTGAATCTGGATATCGACAAAAAGAAACTGGTTCTTCCGGAGCCGATCAAGACCTTCGGAAACCATGAGGTTCCGGTAAAGCTTCACAAGGATGTAACCGCGAAGCTGACTGTCAAAGTAACGGAGGCGTAAGTTTTTATGGATGAGGCATTGATGAAGCGTGTGCTTCCCCACAGTGTGGAAGCAGAGCAGTCGGTAATCGGCTCGATGTTGATGGACAAGGATGCCATCATTGCCGCATCGGAGATCATCACGGCAGCGGACTTTTACCAGCAGTCGTATGGCATCATGTTTGAAGCCATGGTGGAATTGTTCAATGAAGGCGCTCCGGTCGATCTGATCACGCTTCAGAACCGTCTGAAGGAGAAGGATGTGCCGCCGGAGGTCAGCAGCCTGGAATTTGTGCGCGACATCATCACCACGGTTCCGACTTCGGCCAATGTCCGTTCCTACGCGAATATCGTGTACGAAAAGTCGGTTTTAAGAAAGCTCATCAAGGTGAATGAAGAGATTGCCAACACCTGTTATGCAGGAAAGGAACCGCTGGAGCAGATTCTGGCAGGTACGGAGAAAACCATCTTCGACCTCCTTCAGAACCGGAACTCCGGCGACTTTGTGCCGATCCGGCAGGTGGCATTAAATGTCCTGGAAAAGATCGAAACGGCGTCCAAGAGCCAGGGGACGGTAACCGGTATCCCGACCGGATTCATCGATCTGGATTATAAGACTTCTGGTATGCAGCCTTCTGACCTGGTGCTGATCGCGGCGCGTCCTTCCATGGGTAAGACGGCATTCGTCTTAAACCTGGTGGACCATGTGGCGGTCCGCAAAGGACTTCCCTGCATGATCTTCAGCCTGGAGATGTCGAAAGAGCAGCTGGTCAACCGTATGCTGGCCATGGAGTCCAACGTTGACGCCCAGAAGCTTCGTAATGGTAACCTGACTGATTCAGACTGGGATGCGATCGTTGAGGGAATCGGTGTCATTGGAAATTCCAGGATGATCATTGATGATACGCCGGGTATTTCTATCACGGAGCTGCGCTCTAAGTGCAGAAAGATGAAGCTGGAGTATGGGTTGAGCATGGTCATCATCGACTACCTTCAGCTCATGACGGGCAGCGGAGGAAAGAGCAGTGAGAGCCGCCAGCAGGAGATTTCTGAGATTTCCCGTTCCTTAAAGGCCCTGGCGCGTGAGATCAATGCACCGGTCATCGCCCTGTCACAGCTGAGCCGTGCGTGTGAGACCCGTACCGACCACCGTCCGATGCTTTCGGACCTGCGTGAGTCCGGTGCGATCGAGCAGGATGCCGATGTGGTGATGTTCCTTTACCGTGACGATTACTACAACAAAGATACAGACACTCCGAACATTGCGGAGGTAATCATAGCCAAACAGCGTAATGGCCCGATCGGTACGGTGAATCTGTTATGGCAGCCAGAGTTCACAAAGTTTGTGAACCTGGCAAAATAGATTTCATAAATACATGTGATGATAAAAGAAAGATAGAAGAAGACCATGGAAGTTTTGTGGGGCTCTTCTATCTTTTTTTGATCACATTTGTGAAGGTGTTGAAGTGTTACGAATATTTCTGAAGGTGCACTCATATGATTTAAGTAAGCTGTAGTGCAGTTGTGGGGCCAGAGCACGGCTGTGCTGTATGAAATAGGAAAGAACCATAAGGAGAGAAAAGGATGGCTGAAAGACGTTACTCCATATCCCAGGCAAGCAGGCTTGTGGGAGTGGAGAATCATGTGCTCCGTTACTGGGAGGACGAGCTGCACCTGGAGATACCGCGGGACAGGAAAAATCAACGGTATTACACGAAGCTTCATATCGAAATGTTCCAGAAGATCAATGAATTAAAGGAAAAGGGATACCAGTTAAAGGCTATAGAGCCGGTTCTGAAGCGGATGCTGGCTGGAGAAAAAGACCTGAATCTAAGCCGGATCCTGATGGAAAATGCAACGGAAATCCTGCGCCAGGCACATGCTGGGAGGGCTGGGGTACAGATGCAGGCAGAAACGGTGTACCGGTATGCGGGAGAAGAAAGTTTTGGGGAAGCAGATTCAGGAAAAAATAACGTAGAAGAAAAAAATTCTGGGGACGCAGAATTCATTGCGGGGAATGGCGGGATCAATGAAGAAAGTGTGGAGAAGGATATGGGAATGGATGGGGATGTAAAGACAGGAGCAATAGCAAGCCGGGAAGAAGATGTGGCCATGATGTCGCAGCAGGAAAAACTGGAGCAGTTCCAGCTTTTGATGAACCATATTATTGGCAATGCGATTGGACAGGCCATGCGCCAGAATAATGAAGTGCTCAGCGAGGAGATCAGCCGTCAGGTGAATGACCGCATGGTCCAGGAGCTGGAGTACATGATGCGAATCAGCGATGAAAAGGAAGAAGAACGCTTCAAGGCGCTGGATGAAGCACTGCGTGCGTACCAGAAGGAGAATAAGGGAAAGGCAGAGGCTGCAGCAGCCAAAATGCCGTTTTTCCGGAAAAAGAAATTCGGGAGAAGCGGGAAAAAGTTGTAGGGAAAAGGCGGTCCGCGCTCAGCGGGCCGCCTTTACAAATGCTTCAAAAATTGCTCTCATACAGGAATCCTGCTCCCACAGATATTCCGGGTGCCACTGGACTCCGAGGAAGAACGGGTAATCTGGTTTTTCAACTGCCTCGATCAGACCTCCAGAAGCATAGCCACAGGCAGTCAGTCCCGGCGCAAGCCGGCGGCAGGCCTGATGGTGCATACTATTGACCTGTAAGCTCTCACAGCCGGTCAGACGGGCCAGCAGAGTGCCAGGGACCACGTCAACCTTGTGGGATGGGATGACATAATCAAACGGCTGTGTATGTGCGACCGGGAACTCCTGCGGAAACTGGCTGGGGATATCCTGATAGATATCGCCGCCAAGTGCAACATTTAAAAGCTGGATCCCGCGGCAGATGCCGAGAATCGGTTTTCTGGCCTTCATAACCAGTTTTAGCAGGGTCAGTTCCATACGGTCCCGGAGCAGGCAGACATTGCCGCAATGGGCCTGAGTTTCTTCCCCGAAATAGAAGGGATGGATATCCGGGCCACCGGTAAATAAAAATCCGTCAAACGTGTTCACAATCTGCAACAGATCATCCTCTTCCAGATCCAGGGGAAGAATCAGCGGTGTACCGCCGGCAGCGCGTATAGCCTTTAAGTAGGCAGGGCGCATGTAAGGCTCGTCGCGCTCGATATTAAAATAAGGGGTGAGAGCGATTAATGGTTTTTGATTTGCCATGGGAAAACTCCTTTACAAAAAAAGCCTCTTCTGTACCGCAAATACAGAAGAGGCTTTTCGATTAATTGTGTTTCAATTAACCCTCGCTGATAGCGCCGGTCGGGCAAACACCTGCACAGGTACCGCAAGAGATGCAAGCATCAGCATCGATTACGTACTGGCTGTCTCCCTGGGAAATAGCGCTTACCGGGCACTCGCTCTCGCAGGTACCGCAACTAACACAAGAATCAGAAATTACATATGCCATGATAATTATCCTCCTTAAATATTCTATAATCATTTCGATAGCATCATTGTATACTATCTTGAAAAAATATTCAAGAGGAAAATATTGCACTTTTGAATAAAATGAGGTACAATATGCGGTTAGCTTTGGGTAACTATTGCAACTTAAATCCTAGAAAAGCACTATGAATTGGGCGTATTGAATAAAATTATTATATTTAATTTGTGCGAAATGCATAAATGACTAAAGGAGGATCACAAAGATCCTTCGATGCTGCAAAGATCTTGTTACTGTTCACAGGTAGGGATTTTCAGTTTTGTGAATACTACTTGCGCATTTTGGTGAAAAGTATTATAGTGTAATGTAGTATATCCAAAAGGAGGAATTCAACATGCAGATCAGTAAAGATATGTTAATCGGCGAGCTGCTTCAGAAGAGCGATCTGATTGCCCCGATTTTAATGCGTGCAGGTATGCATTGCCTGGGCTGCCCGTCTTCTCAGGGAGAGTCTCTGGAAGAGGCATGCATGGTTCACGGTATCGACTGTGATTCACTGGTATCTGGTATCAACGAGATCCTGGCTGATAAATAAGGCACGTTTGCAATATGGGAACAACAGCTGCTGGGCACATATGTGTGAACAGCAGCAAACAAAAAAGCGAAGACCATCGAAAGACGGTACTTCGCTTTTTTGTTTCCCTTTTTTAGATCAGGGCAAGTTTCTGTAATGCATCTGCTCCAATGATAATTTCATAGTGTTCCTGATAGTAGGCTTCGCCTGCGACGTCGGATTTTACTTTTTCACCGTATTCTGCAAGCAGATTACAGATACGGCTGAATGTGATCTGGTCTGCACCAGCGCTGGAAAGAACCAGATAATACTGGCTGCTTCCCGGTTTTTTGTAAAGCTTATTCGGGACGGAGCCGAGTGCTGCTGCAGCCCTTGCTGCATCGGAAATCTGATCCAGACTGCTGAAACGGTAGGTGCGGGTCTGAATGACGGGTGCACCATCGGCCGAACCGTCATTTGCTGATTCATTCGGGGTCTGCAGGGAAGCAGTGTCTGCATCTCCTGAAACTGCCGGATTATTCATGGCAAGCATATTTTGCTTAAACAGCTCCATGAGTCCGTCTGAACCTTCCAACAGCTCGTTTGCCAGACCGCTTAGGAAATTTTCTGCCCCGTCTTCGGAGAGAGGGGAGAATTTGGAAAAGCGGGTATCCAGCTCCTCAGGATCCTCTATCTTGGTGATGACAAGCATCACGCTTTCACCGGACAGCGGAATCGCTTCCACCATCAGGGGGATATCTTCAGCGTCAAAGCCAACTTCATTGGAGGCCTTTTGAATCATTTCACGAAACAGACTGCGGGCTTTTTCACTTCCATAAGCAAGCTCACCCAGATTTAAATTGCGGGAGCTGAGGTCAAGACTGGTCAGCGTGCAGCGAATCTGGTTTTCATTGATCCGTTCAATCTTCATAAGATCACTCCTTTCAATCTGAAATGGGAAAGGCGGAAAAAAGAATCTGCTTTCCTACTTTAATTATAGTACATGATAAGGGAAAATATCAATTCCTATGTAAAAATTTTAGGAAATGTTAAGAAAACGTGTTATTGTTCACACGTTGCTGTTTGCACAATGTGTGAACAGCAATAAGAAAACAACGAATGTCGAATTCTGTCGAACCTTGAAGATGGATTAAGTTGCAAGACATCGTTATTCAGACTACAATAAAATCACAGAGACAAGTACAAAGAAGGAGGTGCAAAAACGGCGGACACCATTTTATTCGGAAAGTACCGGTTGTGCCGTGTACTGGGCTGCGGCAGAAGCGGTACAGTATTTCTGGCAAGGCACATGGAGCTGGACGAATACCGCGCCATCAAAAGGGTTCCGAAGACCTTTGTCAATTACGAACTGTTTAGAAGAGAAGCGCTGATACTGAAGGGGATTCGTGACCAGGCTATACCCATTGTGTATGATCTGGCGGAAGATGATCAGTACAGCTACCTGATTGAGGAGTATCTCGAAGGAGATTCTTTATATGCCCTGGTTACAGAATCAGGACATTGTTCATCGGCAATGACGATCTGTTACGGGATCCAGATTTGCCATCTGGTACATATCATGCATTCCACAATGCCTACCCCTATTTTATATCTTGATTTACAACCCAGAAATTTATTACTATGCGAAAACACAATCAAGTTGATCGATTTTGATCATGCAGTTTATGCAGATGAAGCGGAACATATGGAAGAACGTTATGGAACAATCGGCTGCGCGGCACCGGAACAGTATTCGGGAGATGTTTTAGATGGAAGAACAGATATTTATGCCATTGGTGCTGTCCTCCATTACATGCTGACAGGACATTTCCCGGGAGAACGTATCCGGACGGGGCAGGCAGAGTTATCAGGAATTACGGAGCGTCATCTGATGTGTGTTATCCGCAAATGTCTGCAGAAGGAAAAGGATAAACGGTTCCAGACGGTAGCAGAGCTGGAACAGTCACTGAAAGAACTTTGGAGCCAGTCGGAATATGGTGTGTTCCGATATGGGACAAAGCGTATGGAAAAGTCTCTGGTGATCGCCGTGGCGGGAAGCCGTCACGGAGTGGGAACGACCCACATTGCTATGGGCTTTACGGCATATCTGCAGCGATGCGGAATGCCAGCGGTTTATGAGGAACACAATGAATCCGGAGCGGTGCGCCAGCTTGCGCAGTGCCGGGGAGTCAGGGCAGATTCCTGTGGAATCTTCCGCATCTGGAAAACACCGATGCTGCCCCGTTATGGGGAAGTGGTGGAGTGGAAGCCGTCCGGATACCGGATCCGCATTCTGGACTGCGGTGCAGACCCGGCTATCCTGACACAGGAAAATGCGGACGGATATTTGCTGATATGCGGTGGAAAACCCTGGGAATGGGAGAATTCCGGAGACGCTGCAGCATACTGCGACTCTGTTCATGGCCTGAAGGTGCTTTACAATATGTTTTGTGACCGGTTGCCTTTCCGGCAGAAGTATTGTGTTGCAGGTGGATTCAGGATGCCATATTTTGCAGATCCATTTTATGGGAGCAATCCGTCAGACCGTGTATACCGGACAATCTGGAACCAATGGTTTGGACAGGGAGGAGATACGGTACGAAGGGTATTTTCGGGAATAAAAAAGAGACTCCGGTAAGCTTGCCAGACCTCCGGTTCCGGACGATTGGCCTGGTGGGCTGCGGACGGGGAGTGGGAACCAGTCATCTGGCGATTTCTCTGGCCAATTATCTGACGGGAGTGAAACGGAAAAAAACAGCAATACTGGAATGGAACGGTCATGGGGATTTTTCCAGGATAGAACGGTTTGCCGGGAAACATAGCGGCAGACAGAAAGCGATGCAGCAGGAGACGGATCCAGGCAGGAATGTGTTTTGTCTGATGGATGTGGATTATTACAAAATGGCGGATCCGTCGGTGCTGGCTTTTTGTCTGGGGCAGGATTACCGTTATGTTATTCTGGATCATGGGGAAGCATCCCAAAGCAGCTTGTGCGAGTGTGTGCGCTGCGATCTAAAAATCCTGGTGGGGTCCTTAAATGAGTGGAAAGCAGAAGCATTTCTGGAAATTCTGGAGCAGGCAGGAAACATGGATAAAAGCTGGAAGCTGGCCGTAATGTCGGGCGGGGAGGAAACCAGAAGAGAAGTTGAGAGGCTGTTTCGGTGCAGGCTTCAGAAAATTCCAGCTTCAGTAGATGCATTTTGCATTACACCGGAAAAAATCAGGTATTTTGAAAAGCTGTTGCTGGGCACGCACATGTGAACAGTAGCAGGAGAAGGGTTACGATTCACGTAGTGCGTGAACAGTAGAAGTAATACAAAAGCATGCAGACGGTACAAAAACAGTGTGGATGGAATGTGTCACGGCAAAGCCTTCAAAGAGCAGGTGCCGTCTGGCAGAAAAGAGGGGCAATGACAGCAGCAGAGAAAAAGCGAAGAGAAGAAAACCAGCTTTATGTAGAGGGGTTAAAGCGGTATCAGGAAAGAGGAATCCGTGTTTTAATCGACGGAGAGGATGCCAGTGACGCAACGTGGGGAAAATTATTTGAGATTCATGAGGACGGAAGCTTCTACATGGGTGACTACATCTTGGAAGACCTCCCGCAGGAAGAATCTGAAGAAGAGGAAGAAGAGGGGGTGCAGGAGGAAGCGGAAGATTATATGAAATCCAGACGGTTAAAAGAAATCCATTTTGACATCGTGTATCACCGGTAAAAAAAGAAACACATTCTGATCAAAAAAGAGAATCCCCGATTCAGCCCGGGAAAAAGATCAGGAAAATTTAAGAGAAGCCGTGTCTGATTTATGGTATACTGATAAAAAAGTTGTTGTTCATAGATAGGAATCTTTTGAACAGAAAAAGAATACCACGAAGGAGATACGGCAGATGAAACGGTTTCTTACAACAGTACTGACTGTGATACTGACGATCGTGCTGCTTGCGGGAGCGGCAGCAGGGTTTATTTTATACCGGAAGTACAAACCATCAAAAGAACAGGTAGACCAGAATGAATGGTATCAGGCCAGCGGCGATGAGATGGCGCTGTTTTTAGACAGTGTGCTGGTGGAAGGAGTAAAGGGACGTTATATCGATGGACAGACCTATTTGCAGTTAGACTGGATCGATGAAGCGGTGAATGAGAAGTTTTACTGGGATGAAGAGAACAGACAGCTGATCTATACCTTGCCAGATCAGATCGTGTATGCAAATGAGGAAACCATGGGAAGCAGCGGAAAGCCGCTGGTGGTGCAGCAGGATGGCCAGGTATGGCTGCTGTCAAGCCTGGTGACTGCTTACACTAATGTGCGTATCGATACATACGATACGGACAATGTGCGCCGGGTATTTGTAGATACGTCGTGGGAACCGCAGCAGCTTGCGGCCGTGAAGAAGAAAAGTGCGCTGCGGATCCGCGGTGGTGTAAAGAGTGCCATGATCACAGAGGTTCCATCTAATTCTGAAGTGATCGTGCTGGAACAGCTGGATAACTGGAGCCGGGTACGTACGGAGGATGGACAGGTGGGCTATCTTGCGAACCGGCGCTTAAAGGAAACAGAAAGCAGGACGCTGGTCAGCACCTTTACAGAGCCGGAATATACCAGCATTTCCATGGATGGGCCGGTGGTGCTAGTCTGGCACCAGGTGACAAACCGCCAGGCCAATCAGGCAATGGAGAATCTGGTATCGAATACGAAGGGCGTAAATGTCATTGCACCGACCTGGTTTATGCTGACAGATAATCAGGGGAATTATGAATCCCTTGCAGATAAAAATTATGTGGACCGCGCCCATAGCATGGGACTGCAGGTATGGGCGGTTCTGGATAATTTTAACAAAGGGGAAAATGTCCAGTCAGAAATTTTGTTTGCCAGCATGGCAGCCAGAAAAAAATTGATCGCATCCCTGATGCAGGACGCAAAAACCTATGGCTTCGATGGAATCAATCTGGATGTGGAAGGAATCAAGGCTTCTGCCGGACCGCATTATGTCCAGTTTATCCGGGAGCTTTCTATTGACTGCAGAAAAGAAGGTCTTGTCTTATCGATCGATTCTTATGTGCCGGCATCCTATTCTGCCTTTTATAACTGGGCGGAGCAGGGCCGTGTAGCCGATTATGTAGTCATGATGGGATATGATGAGCACTACGCAGGCGGGGAAGCCGGTTCGGTTGCATCGATCGGATATGAGAGACAGGGCATTGAGGATCTGTTAAAGCAGGTACCGAAGGAAAAGCTCATCAGTGCGATCCCGTTTTATACTAGAATATGGAAAGAGGATGCATCTGGAACAACATCCCAGTCACTGGGAATCGCAGATGCAAAAGCGTGGGTCGAGGACAATCAGGTTGAACTTTACTGGCAGGATGACCTGGGACAGTATTATGGAGAGACGCAGAAGGATGGCGTAAATTACGAGATCTGGATGGAAGAAGAACGCTCTCTGGCATTGAAAATGCAGCTGATCCGGGACAATGGTCTGGCGGGTGTAGCCTGCTGGCGGCTTGGCCTGGAACCTGCGGATATCTGGGACACGGTAAAGCTGCCATAGGGTTCTGTGGGTGAACGGCAGATGGTTTGGAAAGGGTGATGGGAATATGAGAAAGAAAACAGATGGCAGAAGGCAGGTGCTTTCTGCCTTTCTGCCTGTTCTTGCGGCAGTGGCTATTGTGAGTGGATGTGCAAACAACCGTCCGGCAGATGCCACGGCAGTGTCAGGAGAGCAGCAGACAGAACAGGCAGGAGCTGAGCAAGAAAAGGATACGGAAAAAACAGCAGGGAGCGAAACATCGCAAGCAGCAGACGAAACAGCTTCGGGGAAAACAGAAGCGGACAGGGAATCCGGCGCAGATAAAACCGGAACTGAAAAAACGAAAAAAGAAATCCGGTCAGATGAGGTGAAGGAAGACTCTGGGCCGCTTCCGAAAGCAGAAGATGGCGGCTGGGTAGAAAATATCATGCTGGGAACCGATATCCATTATTTTTCCGATTCCCTCACCGATGGAGGACCACGTTTTCAGGAAATGGTGGAATATGGAGACGGTAAGGTGGTCACTTATATTGACCAGATCACGGATGCGTTTCTGGATGAAGTGGTAAAGCTGCGTCCAAACGTGCTGGTTTTAAGTGGCGATCTCACCTTAAACGGCGAAAAAGCAAGCCATAAGGATCTTGCGGAAAAGCTGCACCGGGTAGAAAATAATGGAATTCCGGTTCTTGTGATTCCGGGAAACCATGACATCAATAACCGGCAGGCAGCGCGGTATGAAGGCGAAGAGCGCCTTCCGGCTGAATATATAACACCGGAGGAGTTCCGCCAGATATATCGCGCGTTTGGCTACGACGAGGCGGCCAGTGAAGATCCGAACAGTCTGAGTTATCTGTATGAGCTGGATGAGAATACCTGGCTGCTCATGATCGATAGCTGCCAATACAGCCCGGTCAACAAGGTTGGCGGTGCGATTTCAGAAGATACGTATGAATGGATCGGGCAGCAGCTGGAGGCAGCCTGGGATGCTGGTGTAGAGATCATCCCCATTGCCCATCATAACCTGCTGGATGAAAGTGAGATTTATGTAGACGAATGCACGATTGAACACAGTGAACAATTTGTGGACCTTTTGGAAAACTGGGATGTACCGCTGTTTCTGAGTGGGCACCTTCATGTACAGCATTGCAAACGTTCCGATGAAAACAGGGGAATCTGGGAGATGGTAACAGCATCGCTGGCAACACCATCATGTAAATATGCGATCCTTACATACCGGGATGACCGGAGCTTTCTGTACCGGACCCGGTCACTGGATGTAGAAGGCTGGGCGAAGAAGAATGGGCAGACAGAAGAGGATCTTCTGAATTTCAGCAAGTTCCAGACACCATTTTTGCGCCGGGTATTCTATAATCAGGCAGTGGCGGCGTTAAAAGAGGTACCGGAGATTACAGACAGCGAACGAGAGCAGATGGCCCAGTTATATTCCCTGCTAAAATACCATTATTACCAGGGAACGGCATACCAGGTGCAGGATATGGTACGCAGTGATCCGGCCTATGCATTGTGGCAGGAGGACGGTATGGCAACGCAGCAGGGAGAATATTTCCAGTATATCCTGAAAGATGGTGTGCGGGACTATAACCGGCTTGAGGTAGAGTAGCGCTGTGAAGCGGTACGGGTTTCTGCCCAAATGAGAGTGAAAGACCCAAGTCTTTTCGCAGTCCGGGAGTCATATATTCTATAAGAAAAGGTCGGACCCGGAGAGATCGTATGTGGAAAGGTTTGGAAAGATTAGAGCAGCTTATGACAGTCATGCTTCTGACATCTGTTTTTTTGCTGTCCCGCCATGCAGGACTTATGGTATCCAGCCAGAGCGTGACAGCAAAGACTCACCGGCCGGTTGTAGTCCTGGATAGTGGACACGGCGGCATGGACCCTGGTAAGATCGGTATAGACGGAAGTCTGGAAAAAGACATTAACCTGCAGATCGCGGAACGGTTGAAAATGTATCTGGAGGCATCCGATGTAGATGTGATCATGACCAGGGAGGATGACCGGGGACTGTACGAAGAGTCAGACGACAGCAAAAAGATGGCGGACATGAAAAACCGTTGTAAAAAAATTGAAGAAGCGAATCCGGATCTGGTGGTGAGCATCCATCAGAACAGCTATCACCAGGAACCGGTATCCGGCGGCCAGGTATTTTATTATAAAACATCCGAAAGAGGAAAGCGCCTTGCAGAGATTCTGCAGAGGCGCTTTGACTTTGTATTGGGAGAAAAGAATACCAGGCAGGCAAAGCCGAATGGAAATTATTATCTTCTCCTTCATGTAAAGCAGCCCATCGTGATCGTGGAATGCGGTTTTTTGTCAAACTGGAAGGAGGCGGCAGCGCTGAATTCTGCAGAATACCAGGATCGGTTGGCATGGACGATCCATATGGGGGTGATGGAGTACTTGAATGGCCAGTAACGAAAAACGAGAGAGAAAAGCCTCTTGATTTTTAAACAGAGATGTACTATAGTTAAGGCAACGATAAGTTCTTCGGGGCGGGGTGTAATTCCCCACCGGCGGTTACAGTCCGCGACCTGTGCAAAGCAGTTGATTTGGTGAAATTCCAAAACCGACAGTATAGTCTGGATGAGAGAAGAAATTGTGTGAAGGCTTTTACAGCGAGACTTGTAATGGCAGCATGAATGACTTGAATCCCCCGGGTAGCGATATCCGGGGGTTTTTTCGGTCTCATAGGAAATTGCACCATATGAAATAAAATGCTCCGTGAGAATGTACTAAGACACATTCTTTCTTGCTTCACACGATTCCTCTGAATAATGAACTTACACAATCTATTTCAGGAGGAAAAAACATGAAAGAAAAATTACTTACGACCAAAAATGTTGTATTAATGGGAATGTTTGGTGCCCTTGCAGGTGTGCTGATGCTGTTTGAGTTCCCGCTTCCGTTTCTTGCACCGAGTTTTTACGGATTGGATGTCAGCGAGGTGCCGGTACTGATCGGAACCTTTGCCATGGGACCGGCGGCAGGCGCAGTTATGGAAGTTGTAAAAATTCTGGTAAAGCTGGTATTAAAGCCGACCAGCACCGGCTTTGTAGGAGAGTTTGCAAACCTTGTGATCTCCTGTGCCCTGGTCATTCCGGCAGGTCTGATCTATAAAATTTCCCATACCAGAAAAGGTGCCATGACAGGACTTGTGGTGGGAACCATCTGCATGGCAGTGGTTGGCGTGGTAGCCAACGCCCTGGTTATGCTCCCGTTTTACTCCAACTTTATGCCGCTTGAGACGATCCTGGCAGCAGGTGCAGCCATCAACCCGGCAGTCGGAAGTGTATGGACCTTTGCGTTGTTCTGTGTTGGACCATTCAATGTGGTCAAAGGCATTGTAGTATCGGTTGTGACTGCTCTGGTTTATAAACGTGTCAGTGTGCTGATCCACAGTATCGGAACGCACAAGACCGTGAAAAACGGGAAACGTGTGAATGCATAAATAATATAGAAAACTTATATTCTGACACCCTGCGGTCTGTCTTGCACCGCAGGGTGTCTTGTGTTATGATAAGGCAGAAACAGACCGGTAAAAAGATAAGGTTTTGTGCCGGGAATAATGATGTGGACACAGCGTTGGCAGCACGCTGGCCTCATGTTGCGTGCAGGATTGCAAAGAAGGTAAAGCTATGAATACAAAACTGGTAAAAATAGAAGATACAAAACAGATCAAAGATGAGGAACTGGCTGAGGCGGCGCAGATTTTGCGTGACGGCGGGCTGGTGGCATTTCCGACCGAGACGGTTTATGGTCTTGGCGCGAATGCACTGGATGAGACTGCGGCAAAGAAGATTTACGCAGCCAAGGGTCGCCCGTCCGACAACCCGCTGATTGCGCATATTTCCTGTCTGGAAGAGCTGGAGCCGCTTGTGGCATACATTCCGGAGGCGGGAAGAAAGCTGGCGGAGGCATTCTGGCCGGGACCGCTGACCATGGTATTTCCGAAAAGTGACATTGTGCCTTACGGAACGACCGGCGGGCTGGATACGGTGGCAGTCCGTATGCCGAGTGACCCGGTGGCAAACCGCCTGATCAAGCTGGCTGGTGTTCCGGTGGCAGCACCGAGTGCGAATACATCCGGCAGGCCAAGCCCGACTACGGCACAGCATGTATGGCAGGACATGGAAGGCAAGATTGAGATGATCTTAGACGGCGGCCCGGTGGGAATCGGTGTGGAGTCTACCATTGTGGATGTATCCGGGGATGTGCCGACATTGCTTCGTCCGGGTGCAATTACCATGGAGATGCTGCGCGAGACCGTAGGACAGGTAGAGATTGATCCGGCGATCCAGGCACCGCCAAGTGCGGATCTGCGGCCGAAGGCACCGGGAATGAAATACCGGCATTATGCACCGCATGCAGATTTGCAGCTGGTAGAGGGTGAGACTGGTAAGGTGGTGGAAACCATCAACGAACTGGTGAAAGAGAAGCTTGTGGAGGGCAAAAAAGTCGGTGTGATCTGTACCGATGAGACAAAGGCGCGTTATCCGCGGGGAGAGGTTCGAAGTGTAGGACTTCGTGCGAAGGAAGAGACGATCGCCCACAACCTGTTTGCGGTATTGCGTGAATTTGATGATCTGGATGTGGATTGCATTTATTCGGAGAGCTTTTCGAAGGATCATCTGGGGCAGGCAATCATGAACCGGCTTACAAAGGCCGCAGGGTATCATGTGCTGAAGGTGTGAAAAAACAGAAGCCAGAACAAAAACAGAGTAGGATCTGCTGATGTCAGGATGACGCAGACGCATTGTGATGCAGCAGGATAGAAGACAGGAGGCGGCATAAGATGAGCAATTCAAAGAAACGTGCAGATTACATTTCCTGGGATGAATATTTTATGGGTGTGGCGGATCTATCCGGCCGCCGTTCGAAGGACCCGAACACGCAGGTTGGTGCCTGCATTGTCAGCGAAGATAATAAGATCATGTCCATGGGCTACAATGGTTTCCCGAAGGGCTGCTCAGACGATGAGTTCCCGTGGGGACGTGAGCAGGAGGGCGATGATCCGTACAGTACCAAATATCTGTATGTGACACACAGTGAACTGAATGCGATTTTGAATTATCGCGGAGGCAGCCTGGAAGGCAGCAAGATTTATGTAACCCTTTTCCCTTGCAATGAGTGCGCAAAAGCAATCATCCAGGCAGGAATCAAAACCATTATCTATAAGGAAGACAAATATCCGGATTCTCCGTCGGTACGGGCATCCAAACGCATGCTGAATGCGGCAGGCGTGCGGTATTACCAGTACGACCAGACCGGAAGAAAGATTGAGATTGACGTATAAAGTATGAAGTTTTTATTGACGGCGATCAATGCCAAATATATCCACTCCAATCCCGGAGTGTACAGCTTAAAAATATTTGCCGAGTCCCAGGGCGCGGCAGCAGCACAGGGAGACCAGAATCTGTTTGAGGATGGTCTCCCTTGTGTGCCTGAGAAGGCAGCGCTGACTGCTCCTGCTGTAGCAGGTCTGACGGAGGTTGCAAAAGAAAAACAGGGAGCCGGATGCAGTATGCAGGTGGAAATTGCGGAGTACACCATCAACAACCAGATGGAACTGATCCTGGAGGATATTTACCGGAGAAAACCGGATCTGATCGGGATTTCCTGCTATATCTGGAATATTTCCTATGCGCTGGATCTGGTGCGGGATATTCATAAGGTGCTTCCCGATGCCGATATCTGGCTTGGCGGTCCGGAGGTTTCCTATGACGCGCCGGAGCTTCTTACCAGGGAGCCGGAGGTGTTTGGTGTCATGAAGGGCGAAGGCGAAGAGATGTTTGCCGGGCTCTTAAACTGTTACCGGACACTGGGGTGCACGGTGCGGAGTCTGTGGCAGAATAAAGACTCTGATATACAGGCTTATGGGATACCGGCTATGGAACGGGAAAACAAAGCGGGTGATTTCTGGCAACAGATGCAAAAGGTTGCAGGCCTTACCTATCGACGCGAAGACGGAACCGTCTGCGACCAGCCGATCCGTCCAGTCATGGATATGAGCCGGATCCCATTTTTATATCCGAGTCTGGATGGCTTTGAAAACCGGATCGTTTATTACGAGAGCAGCCGTGGCTGCCCGTTTTCCTGCAGTTATTGCCTGTCCTCCATCGACAAGTCCGTCCGCTTCCGCAATGTGAAGCTGGTGCTTCAGGAGCTGGATTTCTTTTTGGAGCGGAAGGTACCGCAGGTAAAGTTTGTGGACCGGACCTTTAATGCAAAAAAGAGTCATGCCATGGCAATCTGGAAGCATATTCTGGAGCATGATAATGGTGTGACAAACTTCCACTTTGAGATTACGGCAGACCTTCTGGATGAAGAAGAACTGGAACTTATCAGCCGGATGCGCCCGGGGCTGATCCAGTTGGAGATCGGCGTGCAGAGCACCAACCCGGATACGATCCGGGCAATCCGCCGCAAGATGGATCTGGACCGCCTGCGCTATGTGGTGGAACGGATCAATGCAGGGAAAAATGTACACCAGCATCTGGATCTGATCGCCGGACTTCCTTTTGAGGATTACGATTCCTTCGGGCGTTCGTTCAACGATGTGTACGCCATGGAACCGGAGCAGTTCCAGCTTGGTTTTTTGAAGGTGTTAAAAGGCTCTTATATGCACGAAAAGGTAGAGGAGTACGATCTGAAATACCGGGGAAAGGCACCGTATGAGGTGCTTTCTACCAAATGGCTGCCTTACAGCGATGTGCTGCGCTTAAAAGGTGTAGAGGATATGGTGGAGGTTTACTATAACAGCCGCCAGTTCCTGAAGACATTAAAGCTGTTCGAGCAGGAGTTTGGAAACGCATTTTCCATGTACGAATACATGGCGCAGTATTATGATGAAAATCATCTGACCGGGTTAAACCACAGCCGTCTGGCCCGCTATGAAATCTTCCATGATCTGATCCGTCAGAGGGTGGGGGAGGAAAAGCCTGGTGCATTCGAGGATGCGCTCATGTGTGATCTGTATCTTCGAGAAAATGCCAAGAGCCGTCCGGCGTTTGCACTGGCGCAGGCACCTTATAAGGAAGAAATCCGACGGTTAGTTCCGGAACTCAGGACGCTTGGAACACAGATTCATGTGGAGGTGCTGCGTTCGGGCGAAATTTTGCTGTTTGATTACCGGGAGAAGGACCTGTTAAACCATAATGCGAAGCTGACGGTGCTGGGGAGGATCTGAGTATGAGCGGAGAAAATGTGACGCTGGATGCAGAAAATAAGAAGGATGCCGCAGTAGATCAGATGAAGCACGATCTGGGAGCAGGAATACGGCTGCAGTCGGGGCAGGCGGTTGGGAGACAGATTCAGATTCCGAACAGTTACATCGCGCTGGATCTGGAAACTACCGGCCTGAATCCCAAACAGGATAAGATCATTGAGATCGGGGCTGTGCGGGTTGAGGCTGGTCAGGAGACCGGGCGCTTTCACACGATGCTCGATCCGCACCGGGAATTGGAGACGCGGATCACGGAACTGACAGGTATCACCGGGGATATGTTGGAAAACGCCCCGGATCTTGTGGACATCCTGCCGGGATTTCTGGATTTCTGTGGAGAACTTCCGCTTCTTGGCCATCGGATCATCTTCGATTACAGCTTTTTAAAGCGGGCGGCGGTCAACCAGGGCCTTACCTTTGAAAAGAACGGGATCGACACGCTGACGATGTGCCGCCGTTTTATGCCGGCAGAGGAGAGCAAACGGCTGGGAGCAGCCTGTGCCTTTTATGGTCTTACACAGGAGAGCGCCCACCGCGCACTGGGCGATGCATTGGATGCCCACAGGCTGTATCAGAAGCTGGTGGAGAAGCATGCAGGGCAGGCGCCGGAAGCATTTGCGGCTGAGCCTCTGATTTACAAGGTAAAGCGGGAACAGCCCGCATCCAAAAAGCAAAAAGAGGACTTGCGGTATTTACTAAAATATCATAAAATAGATTTACCTGTGCAGATTGACTATCTGAGTAGGAATGAGATTTCCCGTATCACCGATAAGATCATATCGAAATATGGGCGGATCTCCATGAAGCAAACTTAAAAAACCGGCCCCTTAGACAGGGCTGGTCCTATTTTTTAGAAGAGGTGATTCATTATGATGAATATGCATAACAATAAGAAAGCCCGCATTATCATGGGTATTGTGATCGTAATCCTGATCGTGGCTATGGTTGCGCCGATGGCACTGTCTGTCATGATGTAATGGATTCCTGCGTCAGCAGGCAGTAGAGCACGAAGTGCGGGATCCGTGAGTTTAAGCTATAGTATGTGAGCAGCAAAGGGAGAAGTTTATGAAAATATGGAATCTGCTTGGGGGACTGACGTTGGTGGCAGCCCTGGGGAGTGCAGTGGCATTCCCTGCTTACGCAAAAGAAGCAGCATATCCGGATGGTATTTATGTAGGGGATTTTTCCCTTGGCGGATTGACAAAAGAACAGGCGGAGAAAGGATTTTCCCAGTATCTGTCTGAGCTAGAGGCGCGCACCGTGACACTGCGTGTCGATGGAACCGAGGTTAAGACAACGGCAAAAGAGCTGGGGTATGCCTGCGGAAACGAAGATGCACTGGAAGAAGCAGAAGATTATGCGGCCGGTGGCTGTCTGATCCGGCAGTATATGGAGCGCAAGGATCTGGAAAAGGAGCCGGTTTATATTCCGCTGGATGCACAGGTCGACGAAGCGTCAGTCCAGACGCTGATCGATGCGAAGTGTGCAGGGCTGGTCGATGAACCGAAGGATGCAGTCATTACGCGGAAAAACGGAAAATTTGAGATTACAGAAGAACAGACAGGAAAGACTGTCGACACCAAAGCAACCATCGAGAAGCTGAATGAGGCACTGGCAGAGGATTTGGCAGAAGTGACAGCCGATGCGGTGATCATTGTAGGAGAACCGAAAATCAAAAAAGAAGACCTTGCTTCCATTTCCGATGTGCTTGGTACCTGCACGACGGCTTATGCAAGCAGCGGTGCATCACGCTCCGGAAACATTGCAAATGGTGTTTCCAAGATCAACGGCCATGTGCTGATGCCGGGGGAAACCTTATCGGGTTACGAGTGCATGCATCCGTTTACCATCGAAAACGGTTATTTTACGGCAGCGGCGTATGAGAATGGCCAGGTTGTGGACAGCGTTGGCGGCGGTGTCTGCCAGATCGCAACCACGCTTTATGACGCATCACTGGAAGCAGAACTGGAAATCACCCAGCGGCAGAACCATTCCATGATCGTCACCTATGTGAAACCATCCATGGATGCGGCGATTGCCGGAACCTATAAGGATATTAAGATCACGAATAACTACAGTACCCCGATCTATATCGAGGGAACGACAGCGGGGAAAACGCTGACCTTTACGATCTACGGAAAGGAAACACGTCCGGCAAATCGGAAGGTAGAGTACATTTCCGAGACGATAAGCAAGACCGATCCTGGTGAGCCGCAGCGAAAGGTAGACAATTCGCTTCGCCCGGGACAGACGAAGCAGGTTCAGTCAGCACATATCGGTTACAAATCCAGACTGTGGAAGGTGGTAACGGTAGATGGTGTGGAGAAAGAGCGCACCATCCTGCATACCGACACCTACAATCCGTCTAAGGCCATTGTTCTGGTAGGACCGGCAGCGCCGGCAGAGACACCGGCCCAGCCTGTGGAAACTCCTGCAGAAAACACGTCGGTGGAAACTTCGGCAGAACATACACCTGAGACCGCCGCATCGGCGGAAACTGCAGCACCGGCAACCCAGCCTGAGCAAAGCCAGGTGGTGGGACCGGGAACAGCAAATGCGTCTGCGGGCGAAGCTTCAGCCGGAGGACCCGGCGAGGCGGCAGCACCAGCTGAAAATGCATCGCAGCCGGAATAATCCGGAGTCTTGTAAGGCTTTTATTGCTGGGCACGCACGCGTGAACCGGAATGAGGATTGGAATGCGAAGCATCGGCAAAATCCCGTTGCCAGGCACGCGTGCGTGCACAGCAACAATGGCATGCTTCCGAACAGAAAAAGGATTGAAATATTATGATGCGAAGAATTGAGCGCGAGAACACGGGACTTCTGCACCCCGGACAGGATCTGGTGGTTGCAGGTTATGCGGGTCTCGCGGGAACTTTGAAGCTGGTGGAAACAAAGAAAGAAGAGCTTTCCCATTGGTTTTCCGGTGAATATATGGATGAGATCGCGGAATGCAGTCAGTACCTTGTGCCAGTGACAGCAGAAAGTGCGCAGGAAACAGCAGGTCTGGCTGAAGTGGCAGCACAGTTGGCTGGCACGTCTGCGGTGCAGAAACAGGATCTGGAACCAGAAACCGCATATGATGGAACTTTCTGGAAAAGTCTTGGTGCCACAGAGTGGGAACCGGCCGGGGAAGGCGGCATCTTAACTGCCATCTGGAATCTGACCGGCGCCTATGAGACCGGCGTGGAGTTTTATCTGCGCCAGATCCCCATCCGCCAGGAGACGGTGGAGGTCTGTGAGCGCCTGGAGTTAAATCCGTACCGGCTTTACAGCCAGGGCTGCATCCTTTTGACTGCCGAAAACGGCGGTCAGCTGGTGCGTGCACTGGCAGAAAAAAACATTCCGGCACAGGTCATTGGCCGGGTGAACAAAGGCATTGCACGGGAAATGGTCGTGCAGGAAGGACGGGGATTTTTAGAGCGTCCCCAGCCTGATGAAATAACGAAAGTGATTCCCGGTTTTTTCGCCTGAAAAGATCGGGATTCCCTATATATCGCAGCTGTACAGAATTTTCCATGTGAACAGGAATCATGTTGCAACTGCAGGATTTACACAATTATACAAGGAGGCAATCAAAAATGAGAGAGAAAATTTTGGCGGTAATCGAAAAAAACAGCAGAATCGATATCCATGACCTGGCGATTCTTTTAGGGGAGAGCGAAGTCGCGGTCGCCAATGAGATTGCCGAGATGGAGAAAGAACATATTATCTGTGGTTACCACACCCTGATCAACTGGGACAACACCAGTGAGGAGAAGGTCGTTGCGCTGATCGAGGTAAAAGTAACTCCCCAGCGCGGCATGGGATTCGACAAGATTGCAGAGCGCATCTACCAGTACAGCGAGGTCAATGCCGTATACTTAATGTCCGGTGCGTTCGATTTCACTGTGTTTATTGAAGGCAAGACCATGCGCCAGGTTGCACAGTTTGTATCCGACAAGCTGGCACCGCTTGATTCGGTCTTAAGCACTGCAACCCATTTTGTACTGAAAAAATATAAGGACCACGGAACCATTCTCTGCGACGAGGTCCAGGATGAAAGGATGCTGATTACACCGTGAGAAACCCATTAAATGAAAAGATCGTTTCCATCCCGCCGTCCGGGATCCGTAAATTTTTTGATATCGTCAGTGAGATGAAGGATGCTATCTCCCTTGGTGTGGGCGAGCCGGACTTCGACACGCCGTGGCACATCCGCGAGGAAGGCATTTATTCCCTGGAAAAGGGCCGTACCTTTTATACCTCCAATGCAGGTTTAAAGGATTTAAAGGTTGAGATCCACAATTATCTGGAGCGCCGCTGCAATGTCTGCTATGATCCGGACCATGAGATCATGGTAACTGTGGGCGGCAGCGAAGCAATCGATGCGGCTATGCGTGCTATGATCGATCCGGGTGATGAAGTGCTCATCCCGCAGCCAAGCTATGTTTCCTACACCCCGTGCTGTGTCCTGGCAGACGGTGTCCCGGTTATCATTGAACTGGAAGAAAAGGATAATTTCCGTCTGACTCCGGAAAAGCTGTTGGAAAAGATCACACCGAAGACTAAGATTTTAGTACTGCCGTTCCCGAATAACCCGACCGGCGCGATCATGGAGCGGGAGGATCTGGAGAAGATTGCAGAGATTGTCATTGAGAAAGACCTTTACGTCATTTCCGATGAGATCTATTCGGAGCTGACCTACGCAAAGGAAGACCATGTGACGATCGCTTCCCTGCCTGGCATGAAGGAGCGCACCGTTCTGATCAACGGCTTTTCCAAGGCATTTGCCATGACCGGATGGCGTCTGGGCTATGCCTGCGCATCGGAGCTGATCTTAAAGCAGATGTTAAAGATCCACCAGTATGCGATCATGTGTGCACCGACGACGAGTCAGTACGCGGCAGTGGAAGCGCTGCGCAATGGCGATGAAGACGTACAGCACATGCGGGAATCCTACGACCAGAGACGCCGTTATCTGATGAACGCATTTGCAGAGATGGGACTGGACTGCTTTGAACCGCAGGGTGCATTTTACATGTTCCCGAGCATCAAGCGTTTTGGTATGACATCTGAAGAGTTTGCAACCCGGCTTCTGCGCGAAGAAAAAGTAGCAGTGGTACCGGGAACTGCATTTGGAGACTGCGGAGAAGGCTTCCTCCGTGTGTCCTATGCGTATTCCTTAAAGAGTTTAAAGGAGGCCCTTAGCCGCATCAAACGGTTTGTGGACCGCCTGGACGGAAAAACGGAGTAAAACGAAATGAACATTGTATTATTTGAGCCGGAAATGCCGATGAACACCGGAAATATCGGGCGTACCTGTGTCGCAACGAATACCCGCTTACATTTGATCGAGCCGCTGGGGTTTAAGCTGAATGAAAAGGCGGTAAAGCGTGCCGGACTGGACTACTGGGATAAGCTGGATGTTACCGTGTATTCCGATTTCCAGGATTTTCTGGACCGCAATCCGGGCGCGAAAATCTACATGGCAACGACCAAGGCACCGAAAACCTACACGGATGTGGAGTACGAACCGGACTGCTATATCATGTTTGGCAAGGAAAGCGCCGGAATACCGGAAGAAATTTTGGTAGAGCACAAGGAAAACTGTGTGCGGATCCCGATGTGGGGAGACATCCGCTCCTTAAATCTTTCCAATTCCGTGGCGATCGTGCTGTATGAGGCACTGCGTCAGAATGGATTTGAGAAGATGAACATGGAAGGACATCTGCACCGCCTGCACTGGAAAGATGAAGTGTAAGAACGTTGCCGGATACGCATGCGTGGACGGAAGCGGAAAATGATAAGAAAACTGCATATCGAAAGAGAAAAAGGAGATCTGCCTGGTGGCGGGTCTTTTTTTTCATAGGAAATTGTGCCTGGAAGTGTTTTATTTTGTATGGCAGAGATACAGAAAATGAATGGAAAAAAATTTGTAAAAATGCACAAAAGAGAAAAAGAAACGACAAAAATAATATACAAAGTTCAGAATAACAAAAGAAAAGTCAGAAATACAAATGGAAAAACGCACAAAGACAGCATATAATAAAGATATCTGGAACGGGAAAATGCACACTGCTGACCGGTGCGGACGATTATGACCGGACGCACAGCGTAAGCAGGAGCGGACCTTTCCCATGGAACGTGATAACCCAGGAACAAAAACAAAGAAAAGGAGAGGGTATTATGAAAAAACGTTGGTTAGCAGCATCATTGGCAGCACTGATGGCACTGAGCGTAACCGCCTGTGGCGGAGGAAAGGCAGCAGAGACAACGGCAGCACCGGCAGAGACCAAAGCGGAGGAGACAAAGGCAGAGGAAAGCAAAGCAGAGGAAAAGGATGCTTCCAAGGAAGAAAAGGCAGAGAAAGCGCCGGAAGATTATACCGGAAGCGTTGTTGTTTACTCCCCGCACGATGCAGATCCGCTGAATGCAGGCGTAAACCTGTTCATGGAGAAATATCCGAATGTCAAGGTTGAGGTAGTAGCAGCCGGAACCGGCGAGCTGTGCAACCGAATCGCAGCAGAGTCTGCAAACCCGATCGCAGATGTACTCTGGGGCGGTGGTGCTGACTCTCTGGCAGCATTCAAGGAATACTTCGAGCCGTATGTATGTGCAAACGACGAATTCATTGGCGACGCTTACAAGGATCCGGATGGTTACTGGATCGGTGAGAGCCCGCTTCCGATGGTTATCTTCTATAATAAGGACCTGATCGAGAAAGACGGACTGACCATTCCGGAGTCCTGGGAAGACTTAACCAAGCCAGAATGGAAAGGCAAAATTGCATACTGCCTGCCGTCCAAATCCGGTTCCGCGTACACCCAGTTATGTACCATGATCCTGGGTCACGGCGGTAAGGAAAAAGGCTGGGATTTCATCAAACAGCTGTACGATAACCTGGATGGCAAGATCGTTGACTCTTCCGGTAAGTGCCACAAGATGGTTGCAGACGGTGAGTTCTATGTAGGTATTACCATTGAGAAATCTGCGATCAAATACGCAGACGATCCTTCTGTAGGATTTGTATATCCGAAAGATGGTACCAGCGCAGTTCCGGATGGTGTAGCACTGGTTAAGGGATGCCCGAACGAAGAAAATGCAAAACTCTTCATCGATTTCGTTACTTCCAAAGAATGCCAGACCGAGCAGAGCCAGAACTGGGGACGCCGTCCGGTACGAAGCGATATGGAAGTTGGCGAAGGTATGGCAAAACTGGATGATCTGGTATTAGTAGATTACGACTTTGACTGGGCAGCAAATGAGAAGGAAGCCAATATCGAAAAGTTCAACGATATCATGGTAGATTAATTGTTACTGTACACGGGTAGGAATTTTCTGAACTGAAAATTCCGTACGATACCGTTGTGGCAGCAGATTTTGCCGATTTGGAATGCGAAGCATCGGAAAAATCCGTTGATGTTTGCGCAACGCGAGAACAGTAACGATTAATTTTGCCGGCGTGCGTCAGCCATATGTCAGCTGCAGCAGAAAAACGCAGCTTTGTGCACGATTAAAAGGCAATATGGAAATCAATAGAACGTGAACAGCAAAAAGACTGCCTTGCCCCAAGCGGGCGGGCAGTCTTTTCCTACCCGCTTCACAGGAACGTTCTATCGTATGAAAATGCCCTGCAAGGGCGGAGCGCCGGAGAGGCTTGTAAAACACCGGTCGGATTCAAACGGCCACAGGTGGACAGGAATGGAGGAATGAATATGAGTCATGCAGTGATCATAAAAAAGGCCGTAAAGAAATACGGAAATTTTACCGCATTAAATGGAGTGGATCTGGAAATTAACCCGGGGGAATTTTTTACGCTGCTGGGACCGTCCGGCTGCGGCAAGACAACACTGCTTCGTATGATCGCAGGATTCAACAGCGTGGACGGCGGTGAGATCTGTTTTGATGACAAGGTGATCAACAACCTGGAAGCGCACAAGCGTGATATTGGTATGGTGTTCCAGAACTATGCGATCTTCCCGCACCTGACGGTAGCGGAAAACGTGGCATACGGTCTGAAAGCCAAGAAGTGTCCGAAGGAGCAGATCCCGGGCAAGGTGGAAGAGGCACTGGAGCTGGTTCAGATCGGAAAATTAAAAGACAGAAAACCAAATGAACTTTCCGGTGGTCAGCAGCAGCGTGTGGCGCTGGCGCGTGCGTTTGTCATTGAGCCTGGCGTGCTTTTGATGGATGAGCCGCTTTCCAACCTGGATGCAAAGCTTCGCGTACAGATGAGAACTGCGATCAAGAAGCTGCAGCGGAGACTGGGCATTACCACCATTTACGTTACCCACGATCAGGAGGAGGCCCTGGCAATCTCAGACCGGATCGCGGTCATGAAAGAGGGCAACATCATGCAGGTGGGAACGCCGGAAGCAATTTATAAAAAACCGGAGAATACGTTCGTTGCAGGCTTTATCGGCGTTTCCAATTTTGTGGAATGCGAAGTGGACGGCAAAAATCCGGAGGCAGCCGTTTTGAATATTAAGGACGAATGCAGCATTACCTGCAAATTAAAGAAACCGTACTCGGGCAAGGGCATCATCTCTGCAAGACCGGAGCAGCTGTTTTTCGATGAGACAAATGGACTTCCGGGCAAGATCGTGATGTCGACTTTCCTGGGCGATTTCATTGAGTACGAGATCGAGTTAAATAACGGTCAGACCCTGCAGCTCAACGAATACACCAAGGATGTGCAGACCGTCCGTCCGGATGGAGAAAACGTGAAAGTAAACTTTGACATCAATGCGGTAGGCGTTTACGATGCGGCAACCCAGGAGGTGATTTCATGGTAACATCCCGCAAAAAACTGGACTTCTGGTTCTGGGTTAAGGTGGTAGTGATCGGTTTTATGCTGATCTTTCTGATCTACCCGTTCTGTACCCTGATCACCCGAAGCTTTTTCTCAAATAAGACAGCCGGGTTTACTTTTGAGAACTACATCCGGTTCTTTACGAAAAAGTATTACTATTCGGCACTGGGACGAAGCCTGTTTGTGTCGATCGTGACGACCTGTACCACACTTCTTGTGGGCGTGCCGATCGCTTACATCATGTCCCGCTACAATGTATTCGGTAAGAACTTTATTCATATCTTCATTATCATGAGTCTGATGAGCCCGCCGTTCATCGGTGCTTACAGCTGGATCATGCTGTTTGGCCGCGCGGGATTTATCACCAGTATGTTTGCGAAGATCGGGATCCATCTTCCGAGTATATACGGGAAACTGGGGATCATCCTGGTATTTACGTTTAAACTGTTCCCTTATGTGTACCTGTATACGTCGGGTGCCATGGGAAGCATCGATTCCAGTATTGAGGAGGCAGCGGAAAATCTGGGAAGCAATAAGCTGCGCCGCCTTCTGACAGTCACTCTGCCGGTTGTGGCTCCGTCCATTGCGGCAGGCGCCATTATGGTATTTATGACTAGCCTGGCAGATTTCGGTACCCCGATGCTGATCGGCGAGGGCTACATGGTCCTCCCGGTTCTTGTATACAATGAGTACATGAGTGAGATCGGCGGAAATGCACATCTGGCGAGTGCTTTGTCCGTGGTTGTTGTACTTTGCTCCACCACAGTGCTTCTGGTTCAGAAATACTTTGTGAGCCGGAAAAACTATGTTATGACTGCCATGCGTCCGCCGAAGGAAGAGGTTCTTCACGGAGGCAAACGTGCACTGGTGACCCTGCCGGTTATGCTGGTGACCCTCATCGGCATTATGCCGCAGATCGTAGTGATTGTCAGCAGCTTTATCAAGTGCGATTTCACCGGCTTCCAGAAAGGCTTCAGTCTGGAGAGCTATGTGACGATCTTCAACCGCCTGTGGACCAACATCCGCAATACCTTCGTATTCTCTTCGATTGCGATCGTGTTCATCATCATTCTGGGCATGCTGATCTCTTACATCGTCGTGCGTCAGAAAGGTCTGGCAGGACAGCTGATGGATCTGCTGATCATGTTCCCGTTTGTGATCCCGGGTGCTGTTCTTGGTATCAGCTTGATCGTTGCATTTAACAAGCAGCCGATGATCTTAACCGGTACGGCCATGATCATGATCATTGCTTTTATCGTCCGGAAACTGCCTTACACAGTCCGTTCCGGCAGTGCATTCCTGCAGCAGATGGATGTAAGTGTGGAGGAGGCTTCCATCAGCCTGGGTGTTTCCCCGATGAAAACCTTTGTAAATGTGACTGCAAGACTGATGGCACCGGGTGTTCTTTCCGGCGCGATCTTAAGCTGGATCACCTGTATCAACGAGCTGTCTTCCAGCGTGATGCTGTACGGCGGCAAGACCAGCACCATCTCCGTGGCTATTTATACGGAGGTTGTAAGAAACAGTTTCGGTACCGCGGCAGCGCTGGCATCGATTCTGACCGTCAGCACAGTCATCTCCCTGCTTATCTTTTTGAAAGTCAGCAAGGGCAGGGTATCCGTCGTTTAGGGAAAAGCTGCGCAGGTCCGGCGCTTTGATATCCGGCAGGATTTGTGCATGATAAGAGACCGATATGGTTTCAGCAAAAATGAGGTGTGGCTATGATAAAATTTGGCACTGGTGGCTGGAGAGCCATCATTGGGGAAGAATTTACAAAAGAAAATATCCAGAAGCTCGCGCTTGCGATGGCTTTAAAAATGAAAGCAGAACATGTGGAGGACAAGCCGGTGGTGATCGGCTATGACCGCCGGTTCCTTTCCAAGGAAGCGGTCATCTGGTCCTGCGAGATCTTTGGGCAGCAGGGAATCAAAGTGCTGTTTGTGGACCGGAGTTCTCCGACACCGCTTGTAATGTTCTATGTGATGAAACATGACCTGGATTATGGCATGATGGTGACAGCGAGCCACAATCCGGCCATCTACAATGGGATCAAGGTCTTTACGAAGGGTGGAAGAGATGCGGATGAGCATCAGACCGCAGATATTGAACGCTATTTAAAACAGGCAGATGAGCTTTATGTCCCGGATCCGGAGGAATACGGGCAGATGCCGCCGCACGCTTACCAGGAACTGGTGAAGAGCGGCCAGGTGGTGGAGATGAACCCCATGAACGAATATCTGGACAACATCATCTCCCTGATCAATCTGGATGCGATCCGGGAACGCGATCTGCGCATTGCGATCGATCCGATGTACGGGGTCAGCCTGACGGCACTCTGCACCATCCTTTCCATTGCGCGCTGTACGGTAGAGACCATCAATGCCCAGCATGATACCCTGTTTGGCGGAAAGATGCCGGCTCCGACCGAGAATACCCTGCGCAATCTGCAGAACTACGTGCTGGACCGTTACTGCGACATCGGCATTGCGACGGACGGAGATGCAGACCGGCTTGGCGTCATCGACGATAAAGGACATTATCTCCATGCAAATACCATTCTGGTCATGCTGTATTACTATCTGCTGAAATACCGCGGCTGGCGCGGTCCGGTGGTGAGAAATCTTTCTACCACGCATGTGCTGGACAAGGTGGCAGAAAGCTTCGGACAGAAGTGTTATGAGGTGCCGGTCGGCTTTAAGTACATTTCCGCAAAGATGCAGGAGACCGATGCGATCATCGGCGGCGAGTCTTCCGGAGGTTTGACCGTGAAGGGACACATTCACGGAAAGGATGGCATCTACGCGGCGTCCTTGCTGGTCGAAATGATGGCAGTCAGCGGCAAAAAACTGTCGGAGATCGCGGAAGATATCCGCAAAGAATACGGCGAGATCCATATGGAGGAGCGGGCATACCGCTTTACCGCAGAGGAGAAAGAGCGGATCCATAAGACGCTGATGATCGACCAGGCATTGCCGGAGATCCCGTTTGAGGTGGATCATATTTCCTACATGGACGGCTGCAAGGTTTACTTAAAAAATGGTGGCTGGGTCAGCACGCGTTTCTCGGGAACAGAGCCGCTTCTTCGGATCTTCTGTGAGATGGAGACCGAGCATGAAGCCGTGATGATCTGCGAGATCTTTGAAAAATTCCTGGGACTGTAACGGAAACCGGAATTGTCCTGCCTCTTTCTGGACTGTCCAGATGCGAAAATGGCAGCGGAACGAGACGGTTTCGCTAAGGAAGATGTAAAATAGAAAATCCCCGTTTTCCAGTGTTTTCTGCTATAATGAAAAGCAGAAACATGGGAAAAAGGGGATTTTTTTAAAGCAACGGAAATGGGGAGAACACGAGTGAAGATCAGGAGAAGGATATGGATTCTGGCGGCAATACCGATGCTGCTTTCTGCCTGTGGGAAGAAAACGGCAGGACCGATGTTTGCGCAGACACAGGTACCAGCTGATCTGGTGATCTGTACGGACCAGGAGCCATTGGTTTACGAGCCGGTGGTAAAAGAGTTTGAGGAGCGCACCGGTCTGAGCGTGGAAGTGCAGGCAGGAACATCGGAAAACGTGCGGCAGATGTTTGAACAGGCGAAAGACTGGGATCTTGCATTTGGGGTGAGTACCGAACTTCTGGATGAGTATGCGGCGCTTTGGATGCCTTACGAAAGCGCCCAGGAGGCAGCGGTTGCAGAGACATTCCGTTCGGTGGACCACAGCTGGAGCGCATTCTCAGTCCTTCCGCTGGTCATTATGTACAACACGAATGTCGTGACTTACCGGGAACTTCCGGTTGGGTGGGCAAGTCTGCTGGAGCCGAGGTGGAAAGGCAGGGTAGCATTTGCGGACCCGGAAAAATCGGATATTTCTCTGACTGCCCTGGCAGCTGCAGCCCTAGTCAGCCCGGAAAAAGAACAGTACGTGCAGGAACTTGCCGGCAAGCTGGATTATAATCTGCTGGAAAACATCGCCCAGGTAAAGGAAGAAATTCTGGATGGCCGCTGCAGTGTAGGCGTGACGACGGAGGAAACTGCGCAGGCACTTCGCAGCAGCGGAGCTGATGTAGATTATATTTACCCGGAAGAAGGCACACTTCTGGTCCTGGAAGGAACAGCCATCCGCCGGGGAACTGTGCATGAAGAAACTGCAAAACAGTTTCTGGAGTTTACCCTCAGCAAAGATGTACAGAAAATCCTTATGGACAGTCAGAGCCGGAGGTCGGTACGGCAGGATGTGGAGACACCAAAGGGGATGGATGCCCTCGAAAGGCTGCCGCTTCCGGATGCTGATTTTGAAACCATTTCTATGGAAAAAAGAAAAATCCTGGAATTGTGGAAATCCATATCGGATGCGGAAGCAGGAATGGGAGGTGCATCATGAAAAAAATCCACCTTTCATTCCGGGGACGGGTGTTCCTGGCGTGCCTGGCGGTCGCCCTGGTGCCGCTCTTTCTTTCCAGCATTGTGATGGTCCGGCTGTTTACCGCATCCTTAAACCGGCAGAGCGAACAGGAAGCACAGCGGCAGATCTCAGAGATCAGCAGCCGGTTTACAGCACTTTTGGAGGACTGCGAGAATGTCTGCCGGGAACAGACAAAGGATGGTTCCGTGGCCCGCTATATGATCGATACGACTACGGTGGAAATGCAGCGCGGCATGTATGTGTCGCTGTATCAGGCATCCAAGGAAATATACGGACATGCGCAGATCAGCGTTTACGATGTCGGAGGAAGGCTGCGCTTTACGACGGATACGATGACGCGCGGGGATCGTCTTCCGGTTTACTGGGGACTTTTGAAAAAAGCTTCCGGGAAAAAACAGATGACCTGGTACCGGACAGACCCGTATCTGAACCTGACGGACAGCCGTGTGCTGATGCAGGGCGCTTATCCAATCGAAAATTCAGGAGGAGCCAGAACCGGATACCTAGTACTGGACTTCACAAGGGAGAATTTCGACAGCATTTTCAGCGGTTTTTATTCCCTGACCGATACCATTTTACTTCTGGACGCGCACCAGCGTCCCATTTACTGCTCCAGACCAGATTACGATGCTGAAAAAATGGAAGAGATCGCAGCCGGAATGGAGAAGCAGACGAACACGGAGGATGATACACAGTATCTGCGGGCGAACGAGCCGGAACGCGGCTTTTCCGTGATCCTATGCAGGCAGGCGCCGATCAGCGCACCGGCCATGCAGACCATGGGCACGGTGATCCTTGCCATGTCCCTGTTAAGTCTGTGCCTGTGCTTAAGCATTTCCGGCATCCTGACGCGGAGCATTGCAAAACCAGTCAGCCAGCTGGATAAAGCTATGGAAAAGGTGAAAGCAGGAGATCTGAGTATCCGGGTCCGCAGCACGCGAAACGATGAACTCGGGCGGCTGACCGAAAGCTTCAACAGAATGGTAATCGATTTAAACAGTTACCTGGAAGAAAGAGTGCAGAAACAGAAGGATTTAAATGAGACAACGCTGCGTCTCTACCAGACACAGCTGAACCCGCATTTTCTGTACAATACGCTGGATACCATCAAATGGAATGCCAGGATCAGGCAGATTCCGGAAATTGCGGTGCTGGCGGAAAACCTGGCAGTCATTTTGCGAAAGAGCATATCCAGCAAGCCCTTTATTCCATTAAAGGAAGAACTGGACACCATAGACAGTTACATCCGAATCCAGAAGATCCGGTTCAGCGGACGATTCCTTTATGAGACAGAAATTCCGGACCAGCTGGAAGAATGTATGATTCCGAAGATGATCCTGCAGCCGCTGGTGGAAAATGCCATCATTCACGGGCTGGATGGCTGTGACAATGGTTATATCTGTATCTATGCAGCGCAGAAGGACGGAGTATTAAGTATCTCCGTGACCGATGACGGATGTGGAATGAGTGCGGATATGGTGGACTGGATCAACAGCCCGGCACCGGCAAAGCGGGACGGACATCTGGGACTTTACAATGTCATTCAGATCTTGAAAATCTATTATGGGGAAACATACGGGATGCATGCGCAGGTAGAGGAGGACGGGACTACCGTGACGCTGCGTCTGCCGTTTCGAAAGGATGAAAACAATGGATAGAGTCGTAGTCGTGGAAGACGAAACCATGGCAAGAAAGGGAATTATCCTGACGATCGACTGGTCTGCGTTAGACTGTGTGATCGTGGGGGAAGCTGCCAATGGGGAAGAAGGAGCAGAGCTTGTGAAGCGGCTGTCACCGGATCTTGTGGTAACCGATGTCAAGATGCCCAGGATGGACGGTGTGGAGATGATCACAAAGCTGCGCGCGGAAGGCTGCCAGGCGCGCTTCATTATCCTGACGGCATACAGTGATTTTAAATATGCCCAGAGTGCACTGCGTCTTGGTGTCAGTGATTACCTTTTAAAGCCGCTAAAAGATGGAGAGCTTGAGGCAGCGGTCCGCCATATCCAGGGACTTCGGGATGCGCGGGAAAACCAGACAGATGCCAGTGCCGATGCACCGGTCCTTCGCTTAAGTCCGGTCAAAAATACAAAAAATAAATATGTAGAGCAGGCTGTGCAGCTGATCCGGGAGCATTACCGGGAAGATATCAATATCAGCACGGTAGCAGGAAAGCTGGAAATCAGCGAAGGATATTTAAGCCGCGTATTCAAAAAAGAGACGGACTACACGTTCACCAACTATCTTACCTGGTACCGGATGAAGAAAGCCATGACCCTGTTAAAAGACTGCCGGGTGAAGGTTTACGAGGTGGCGGAGCAGGTGGGATATTCCGATACGGCATATTTCAGCGCCCAGTTCAAAAAGGTGACGGGGATCTCCCCGTCGGAGTATCAGGACCGGAGCCGGTAAAAAAATTTAAAAAAATTGAAAAAAGGGGTTGCAAAATAAGTTAGCCTATGCTAATATAATGACAGTTAGCCGCAACTAACTACATGTGAATATTCTATACATTTCGTCTGGTTTCATCTGACCCGTGAAATCAGAAACTCAACTCCTAAACAGAAAGCACGCGCGAGCGTGCTTTTTGTCGTCTGTGGATTTATTTCGGGCTGGGATTATGATAGAATAAATATAATGCAAAAGGAGTCAGACATCGCATCGGCTTTTGCATCCGCACAGCTACAAGAGGCCGATGACAACATAAGGGGTTTAGGTGCAGATATGAAACATTCACTCTATTACAAATTTATATTGGGTTATCTGGTCTTTGGACTGCTGGGGTTTGCGTCGATCGCGACATTTTCCGCACAGCTGATGAACAAAAACCAGATAAAGAATCAGGCAGAAGCCATGTACGATGAAGCAAACCTGATCGCATCTGCCTACAGCAGTGTATACCAGGGGAAAAAGCAGGATCTGGATTCCGTTTATCCGCAGCTTCAGGCGGTGGCAAAGTTTGTGCGGGCGGAGATCTGGGTGGTCAACCGGCAGGGAATCATTGTGGTGGACAGTGAGCAGAACAAGCGGGCGGGGACGACCATAGACGGGTTTGATCCGACTGCAACGGGAAACAAATCGTACTCGACCGGATCTTATTATGATTTGTTTCCGTATGATGTGCTGAGTGTTTCGGCACCGATTACCGGAAATTATAATACATACGGCTATGTGCTGGTGCATCTGCCCATGAGTGTGATCTGGGAAATGAGCAATTCGAACCTGAATGTGGTTTACATCACGGCTGGAATCCTGTTTATCTTGTCGCTGATCATTCTTCTTGTGTTTACCAAGACCGTATATTTTCCGTTAAAGAAGATTACGGAAGGGGCCAACGAATACGCCCAGGGAAATCTGGACTACCAGATCGAGTTGAATACCCGTGACGAGATGGGGTATCTCGCTGGTACATTAAACTATATGTCTGGGGAACTCAATAAGCTGGAGGAATACCAGCGAAACTTTATCGCCAATGTTTCCCACGATTTCCGTTCGCCGCTGACCTCCATCAAAGGGTATCTGGAGGCCATTATCGACGGAACCATCCCGCCGGAAATGTATGAAAAATATTTAACGCGCGTTATTTCTGAAACGGAACGTTTAACAACACTGACCCAGGGAATGCTGACCTTAAACTCTTTAGACAGCAAGGGCTATCTTTCCCGCTCCAGCTTTGATATCAACCGCGTGATCAAGGACACGGCGGCATCCTTTGAGGGAACCTGCGGCAAGAAAAATATCAACTTTGAGCTGACCTTTTCCGATAACATCCAGATGGTCTATGCGGACCTTGGAAAGATCCAGCAGGTGCTTTACAACCTAATCGATAATGCCATTAAGTTTAGCCATCAGGATTCCACGATTTACATCCAGACCCGCATAAAAAACGAAAAGATCTTTGTTTCGGTAAAGGATACGGGCATCGGAATTCCGAAAGACAGTGTGAAGAAGGTATTCGACCGTTTCTATAAATCGGACCTGTCCCGCGGAAAAGATAAAAAAGGAACCGGTCTCGGACTTGCCATTGTAAAAGAAATCATTCAGGCACATGGGGAAAATATCGATGTCGTCAGTACGGAAGGCGTGGGATCGGAATTTATCTTTTCATTGCCGCTGGCTACGAATCTGTAATAATATAAAATAGATTGGGACTGCAGGATACGCATACAGGAACAGTAATATAGCTTGAGGTCATAAGTGAACCATTGGCAGAATGTGAAGATTGCAGAGCATGGTTGTAAGAAGGGAGCAAAAACATGGGAAAAAACAGCATGAAGAACTATAGTGCAGAAAATCATGGGGAAGCAAAAAGAGCTTACCAGAACAGGAAAACGGGTATGTGTCGAATCGCAGCAGTTATACTAACAGCAGTTCTTGTCTGGGCGAATGCCGGAGCTGCTTTTGCCGCCGAATCCCGCACAAAGATTAACAGTGTCAGCCTGACCGTGCATTCTACCATTCAGGCAGGAAGCAGCAGCGGGAATGTTTCAGTGACTGCGGATGGTGGAAATTACCGGGTTGGCGGAACAGAGATCACGAACGAGGATGATGACTGGAAAGGCGGTATGACCCCAAGAGTAGAAGTGACCTTGTATGCGGACAGTGGTTATTATTTCAACTGTACCAGCAAGAGTGATTTTTCTTTCCATGGGGATGATGCTTCTTATGTGACCTGCAGACGGGAAGATGACAAAGAAACGCTGGTTCTTGTGATCAAGCTGGATAAGCTGGACAACGGTGATCTGAGTGTCAGTGGTGCCAGCTGGGATGGCTCCTCCGGAACCGGGTCCTGGAATGAAAATACGGCGGCACGGTATTATCAGGTGAAGCTGTATCGGGATGATTCCACCGTCATGAGTACCACATCGGTATACGATACCTCCTACGATTTTGCAAGCCGCATGACCCGGAAAGGGGATTATTATTTTGTAGTCCGTGCAGTGGGAAGCGGCTCAGAAAAGGGTGACTGGGAAAGCTCTGATACGATCTATCTGACATCCTCGGAGGCAGATGATATCAGCTCTGGTTACCATAGCTCTCCGTCATCCAGTGGTGGGCCGGGAAATGGAAAATACATTTCCGGCGGTCCTGGGGACAATGGCAGAAGCAGTGCCAGCACCGGCGGCCCGGGGGCAGCAGGTGCAAACGGGCAGAATGTTTCCACCGCACAGGGCAACCACTGGTGCATTGACCAAGGCGGTAAATGGTTCCAGTTTAAGGATGGAAGCTACCCGGCAGGCCGCTGGGTGCTGATTGACGGAATCTGGTATTGCTTCGGGCAGAACGGATATCTGCGCTGCGGCTGGATCAATGAAAATGGAAAGTGGTACTACACGGACAGCACCGGCGTCATGCTGGTCAACACCCGGACACCTGACGGCTGCTACGTCGGAGGAGACGGAGCGTGGATTCAGTAAACAATATCTCACAGTAAACACAAATGGGCCGGAAGGTTCCGTCCCCGCCGAATGGCGGGGACGAAACCTTTCGGCCCTCGTTCGTTACTGTGTGATATTGTTATAAAGTTACTTCCGCACCTCAAATTTATATCCGATGCCCCACACCGTGGTCAGCGCCCAGTTGGCGTGATCCTTGATCTTCTCGCGCAGGCGTTTGATATGTACGTCGACGGTCCGGGTGTCTCCGATGTATTCGTACCCCCAGATGTGGTCCAGAAGCTGCTCACGGGTGAATACCTGGTTTGGTGAGGAGGCAAGGAAGTACAAAAGCTCCAGTTCCTTCGGCGGCATCTCCACGGAGTGGCCGCAGTAGGTGACCGCGTAGTTTGTGAGGTTTACGGTCAGGTCCGGGTATTCGACGTACTCGCCCTGCTGGGCCGGTTCCAGTATTGTTGGAGCGGGGGCAGCTTGATAGCGGCGCAGCACGGCTTTGACCCGGGCTACCAGTTCCTTGGAATCGAACGGCTTGATCATATAGTCATCGGCGCCAAGCTCCAGTCCCAGGACTTTATCGAAGATTTCGCCCTTGGCGGACAGCATGATGATCGGCACCTGGGAGGTGGCACGCAGCTCGCGGCACACCTGGTAGCCGTCGATGCCCGGAAGCATCAGGTCCAGAAGGATCAGGTTTGGCTTGAACTCCGGGAAAATTTTTAAGGCTTCCTCGCCGTCATTTACAATATAAGTTTCGTAGCATTCTTTCATCAGATAGAGCGAAATCAGCTCTGCAATGTTCTCGTCATCGTCTACGATTAAAATCCGCTGTTTCTCAGCCATGTCGTTTCCTCCTGATATTTCCTGTGCTGTGTTTGTCTGCAGCAGCAGCTGTGTCTTGTGCAAAAATCCGGCTGCCCGGATTTTTCTTATTTGAATACTACAATGGTTACGCCTGCGTCGCCTTCGCCGAAGCCGCCCAGGTGGAATTCTTTGATGTATTTTAAGCGCTTTAAGTGCTTGTGGATACCGGCGCGCAGGGCTCCGGTGCCTTTGCCGTGCACGATGCGTACCTGCGGCAGATGGGCAATGTAGGCATCGTCGAGGTATTTGTCAAGCTGTGCAACGGCCTCGTCCACGGTCATGCCCAGAACGTTGATCTCCGGGGAGATGCCGAAGGACTTGGACATCTTGATGTTGCTGCTTCCGCTTCCTTTGCGGCGGGATTCCATGCCCGGTCCGCTGACGGAATTTTCCTGCAGAAGTTCCAGGTCGTTTAGATTGACCTTGGAGCGCAGGATGCCCATCTGGACAAATAAGTTGCCCTGTGCATCTGGAAGGCTGCTGACGGTGCCCTTTAAGTTCATGGAAAGGACGCGTACGCCGTCTCCGAGCTTTAAGGATTTCGGATTGATGGCCTTGTGCGGCTTCTTTGTCTCCTGTTTTAAGGACAGGTTGCCGTCGACCTTTTTTAGGTTTTCGCGCAGCTTCGTGCGCTCTGCCTCCAGGGCTCTGGTATCGATGCCGGAGGAAGCCGCCAGCTTGTTGATGTTTTTGATCGTGCGGTCAGCGGTCTCCTTTGCCTCGCGCAGGATGCGCTGCGCTTCTTCATTGGCTTTGCGGATCATCTGGTCCTTGCGCTCGTCGAAGCGTTCTTCCTTCTTTTCCAGACCAGATTTCAGCCGTGAAATCTCAGCCTTGTAGGATTCGATCTCAGCACGTTCTTTCTCGATGGTGACACGGTTTTCCTCCAGGCGGCTGATGACATCCTCAAACGTCTCATCCTCGGATTCCAGATGGGTCTTTGCATCGTCAATGATGTAGTCCGGCAGTCCCAGCTTTTTGGAAATAGCGAATGCATTACTCTTTCCAGGAATGCCAATGAGCAGGCGGTAGGTTGGGCGCAGGGTTGCCACATCGAACTCGCAGCAGGCATTTTCCACGCCTGGGGTGCTGAGCGCGTAGATCTTTAACTCACTGTAATGGGTGGTGGCCATGGTGCGGCACTTCATGTTGTGCAAGAAGTTTAAGATGGCAATGGCCAGAGCCGCGCCCTCGGTCGGGTCGGTTCCGGAGCAGAGCTCATCGAACAGGCAAAGAGAATGGCTGTCTGCCTGATTTAAAATGTGCACGATGTTGGTCATGTGGGCAGAGAAGGTACTGAGGCTCTGCTCAATGCTCTGCTCATCTCCGATGTCAGCAAAGACTTCCTCAAATACAGCCAGCTCTGATCCCTCGAATGCCGGAATATGCAGACCGGCCTGACCCATCAGCGTGAAGAGACCGACGGTCTTTAAGGAAACCGTCTTACCGCCGGTGTTTGGACCGGTGACCATAAGAAGATCAAAATCGGTGCCCAGCCAGACGGTGATCGGAACAACTTTCTGCGGGTCTAAGAGCGGATGACGGCCATCCTTGATGTGGATGCGGCCTTCGGTGTTGAACTTCGGCTCGCTGCACTTGAAATGGCGGGACAGCGCTGCTTTGGCGAAAATGAAGTCCAGTCTGGTCAGAATCTGCAGGTCGATGGCAAGTTCCTCGGTGTAAGGCATCAGCTGACCGCTTAGATCAGCGAGGACTGCTTCGATCTCTTTCTGTTCCTGAATCTCCAGGGTGCGCAGTTCGTTGTTTAACTGGATGACGGCCATCGGTTCGATGAACAGGGTGGAACCGGTGGAGGACTGGTCGTGGACCATACCGTTGACCTGGGATTTGTATTCTGCTTTGACCGGCAGGCAGTAGCGCCCGTCGCGCATGGTAATGACAGCGTCCTGCAGGTAGGAACGGCAGCTGTTTAAGATGCTGTTCAGCTGGGTGTGGATGCGGTCGTTGATGCCATGCATGGAGCGGCGGACCTTGTGAAGCCCCGGGCTTGCGTTGTCGCTGATCTCATCCTCGGAGAGGATGCAGCGCTTGATCTCGTTGTTGACGGAGGTTAACGGCTCCAGACTCTGGAACATGGAGTCTAAGGAGTCATCCGGGAACTCTTCGGATTCCTCGTGGTGACCGTAAGTTTTGGCACGCGCGGCAACCGTCAGCAGGGAACTGATGGATAACAGCTCTAAAATGCTGAGGGAGCTGCCAATCTCCAAGCGTTTTAAGGAATCCCGCACATCGCGGACACCGCTTAAGGAAAGGCTTCCCTTCATGCGGACACGGGTGAGCGCATCACTTGTCTCGGTCTGTGCCTGTACGATTTCGTGGTAATCGCTCATCGGGAGCAGGTTCTGGCATAACAGCTTTCCGGGGGTGGAAGCAGCATAGCCGGTCAGCTGGGTAATGATCTTGTTATATTCTAATGTTTTTAATACTTTCTGGTTCATAAAAATCCTCGATTTACTTTATATATAGTGAAAATAAACAATTCGATTATAACATGAAATGAATTCCTGCGAAAGGGCGGGGCACATACTTTTTTAGTTGCGTAAATCGGGTCAGAACCTTATAATAGGAGATAATGCATACCATCTGCGCAGAATTGCAAGATGGGAAAAGCGCTGCTGGACACATGTGCGTGTACAGGAACGGAAAGTCTGCGCAGGCATGCATCAGGGGAGGATTTATTATGAAGTAAGGAGGACGTGAATGTCTGAGGTACGGGATCCAGAAAAGAAACCTGAACATGAAAAAAAGAATGACCGCGATTTCATCAGCGAAAAGATCGTAAGACCGGCTCCAAGCAAAAAGCAGGTTGGTACCAGAATGGCAACAGCTGCCTGTGCCGGAATCATTTTTGGTGTCGTCTCTGCAGTCTGTTTTGTTTTGACCCGTCCGATCATGGAGCAGTTATCCGACGGAAACAAGCCGACGGCATCGGCCGTATCGATTCCGAAGGATGAGATGGAATCATCCGCGGAAGCGCAGGAGACGGAGAGTGCGGCTGAGACAGAAACCGAGCCGGTGGAGGAGATGGTCCAGAGTGCGCTGGAGCATTACCGCTATACGGTAGATGATCTGAATTCCCTGTTAAACAGTCTGCGTTCCAAAGCATTGGCTGTGGATAGAAGTGTGGTGGTCGTACATTCTGTCCAGCAGAACACGGACTGGTTTGACAATCCGGTGGAAACAACGGGGTTATATGCCGGAGTCATCATCGCGAAGACCAGCCAGGAGTTGCTGATCCTGACACCAGAGGATGCAGTCGAGCAGGCGGATTCCATCAAGGTAACCTTTGAGAATGGAAACGATGTGAGCGGTCATATGAAACAGAAGGATACCACATCCGGCATGGCGATCGTCAGTGTCAGCGCGGGCGACATCAGCACGTCTTTGTTAAAAGATTTAGAGCCGGTTCCGCTCGGAAACTCCTATCAGGTGCGTCAGGGCGATATGATCGCATCCATCGGCAGTCCGGCCGGAGTCGTTCATTCGCTTGATTACGGATTTGTTTCCTATGTGGTGCGCAGCAATCCGATGGTTGACCAGCATTGCCGGATGCTGTATTCCCATATTTTAACGGATGCGGACCGCGGCACATTTTTGATGAATACAGATGGAGAGCTGATCGGCTGGGCCGTTTCCGCTTCTGACAGTTCGGCGGCAGGCAGCAATATGGCGGAGATCTTTGGTATTTCCGATTACAAGGGAATTCTGGAAAAGCTGAGCAATGGCCAGGGCGTTCCCTGTGTCGGCATTGTCGGCCAGGAGGTAACCGAAGTGCAGATGGATGGCGGAATGCCGGCGGGCATCTATGTCATGAATGCTGTTACCGAGAAACCGGCGTACAATGCGGGAATCCAGAACGGAGACATCCTCACACAGATCGATAAAACGCCAATTACATCGATGAAGGAATACCAGGCAGCGGTAGAAAAGATGACCTGCGGCCAGACGGTGCACATTACTGTGCAACGGAACGGGCGCGACAGCTACACGCAGCTGGAGTTTGACGTAACGGTGGGAAGCAGGTAGTGGTCAGTGCAGATTTGATCTGCACTGGAAATAAGAATCACAAGCAAGATAGAAAGAAAAGGAAGAGATATGAAGTATATTGACAGTTTCAGAGAAGGCATGCATGTTTCTGACGTGTATCTGTGCAAAAATAAGCAGATCGCGCTGACCAAGAACGGAAAGGAATACGGAAACCTGGTCCTTCAGGACAAAACAGGCACAGTAGACGCAAAAATATGGGATCTGGGATCACCGGGCGTTGGAAATTTTGAGACGCTGGATTATGTTTACGTCGATGCAGACGTGACCATGTTCATGGGTGCAAAGCAGCTGAACGTAAAGCGGATCCGTAAAGCCGATGAGGGTGAATACATTCCGGCAGATTACCTTCCGGTCTCCTTAAAAGATGTAAAACAGATGTATTCCGAGCTGCTTGCGTTTATTGCATCTGTAAAAAACCCATATCTGAAACAGCTTTTGGACAGCTACTTCCAGGATCCGGAATTTGCGAAGGCATTCCAGTTCCACAGCGCAGCCAAGAGCGTGCATCACGGATTTGTAGGCGGCCTTTTAGAGCATACGTTAAGCGTTACCAAGATGTGCGATTACTTTGCGTCTGCCTACCCGATGTTAAACCGCGACCTGCTCTTAACTGCAGCCATGTTCCACGACATCGGTAAGACCAAAGAGCTGTCAACATTCCCGGCAAATGACTATACCGATGACGGTCAGCTGTTAGGCCATATCATCATCGGAACGGAGATGGTTGGCGAGCGCATGCGCACCATCGAAGGCTTTCCGCCAAAGCTGGCAAGCGAGTTAAAGCACTGCATTCTCGCGCATCACGGAGAACTGGAGTACGGTTCCCCGAAAAAACCGGCTCTCTTAGAAGCGATGGCTTTAAACTTCGCGGACAACGCAGACGCAAAGATGGAGACGATGATCGAAGTGCTGCGCGGTGCGGGGGACAACCAGGGATGGCTTGGATATAACCGGCTGCTGGAGACGAATATCCGGAAGACAACAGAGTGTTAAAAGAATAGAAAAATCAGAAAACGCGCCAAAACCGGCGCGTTTTCTGATTAAAAAGGGGAAAGAGGTAATGTATTGTGTACCAATATATAGGAACCGTTCATCCGGTGTGTCATCCGGAAAACGGGTTGTTGATTGACGACCCCGGCAGCGGTTGCGCGCTTGGTGCCGCCGGGCTCTTTTATAACAGGTGCATAACGAACATGTTTGTTAGTTGCTGTTCATTATGATGATGGGTTCGTTTTGTTTTCTCTCCCTCACATCATGGTTATATGATACTGGAAAAATGTGTCTAAAGTTTGAGGAGATTGTGAAGAAAGCGGAAAGTTTCTAAACAAAATCTTACGGAAAAGGATGGAAATAAAAGGAAAGTCCTTACGGAAAAAAGATGGCAGCAAGGCCGGTTTGACAGAAATCGTGATAAACAAAAAGGGAAGACTTGCGCAGTGGTAAGAAAACCCGTAAAATGATAGGAAAGAATCAGGGTTGGAACTGGATGAAAGGATAGAGCGAAACATGGATTGGAAAAAGAATGATGTATTTCAGGTTCAGATAGAAGATATGAGCGATACCGGGGAAGGAATCGGCAAAACCGACGGCTTCACCTGGTTTGTGAAAGATGCCGTAATTGGGGATGTGGTGGAAGCCAAGGTTATGAAAACAAAAAAATCATATGGCTTTGCCCGTCTGATGCAGGTGGTAAAGCCATCGGACTGCCGTGTCACCCCACGCTGCCCGTCCGCCCGCCAGTGCGGCGGATGCCAGCTTCAGGCCATGAGCTACGAGGAGCAGCTGAAATTTAAAGAAAATAAGGTGCGCAACAACTTAAGCCGCATCGGCGGACTCACGGAGATTCCCATGGAGCCGATCATCGGCATGGAAGAGCCGTGGCGTTACCGCAACAAGGCACAGTTTCCGTTTGGAAAAGACAAGGATGGCCGTATCATCACCGGCTTTTATGCAGGCCGCACCCATGCCATCATTGAACAGGAGGACTGTCTGCTTGGCGTGGAAGAAAACCAGCCGATCCTGGACTGTATCCGCGCTTTTATGGAAGAATTCCATATTGCGCCGTATGAGGAGGAAACACACCGCGGTCTGGTGCGCCATGTACTGATCCGAAAAGGCTTTACCACGGGTGAACTGATGGTATGTCTGGTACTGAATGGAGGGGTGAAGAAGCTGAAAGCGGCGGAGGTGCTGGTGGAGCGTCTGGTGAAGCTGTTCCCGGAAAAACATGCGGAAACAGCTGAGGGCGCAGAGACAGATGACGCAGGAATGGGAGCACAGGCAGCAGGAACCAGGGCAAACACAGAGATTCCGGCGCCGCATATGGTCAGCATCTCCTGCAGTATCAACCGCGAAAAAACCAACGTCATCATGGGAAAAGAAATCGTAAATCTGTATGGACCTGGTTATATTACCGATTATATCGGCAATGTCTGCTATCGGATTTCTCCATTATCCTTCTATCAGGTCAATCCGGTCCAGACCCAGAAGCTTTACGGAACGGCATTGGAATATGCCGGTTTAACCGGGGAAGAAACCGTATGGGATCTGTACTGCGGCATCGGAACCATCTCCCTGTTCCTTGCCCAGAAAGCGAAAAAGGTGTATGGAGTCGAGATCGTTCCCCAGGCCATCGACGATGCGAGAGCCAATGCAGAATTAAATCATTTCGAAAATGTGGAATTCTTTGTAGGAAAGGCAGAGGAGGTGCTGCCGGAGCAGTATGAAAAGAACCAGGTCTATGCTGATACGATCGTGGTGGATCCGCCGCGCAAGGGCTGTGACAGCGTGTGTCTGGATACCATCGTGAAAATGGCACCGAAAAAAGTGGTTTATGTCAGCTGCGACTCCGCGACCCTTGCAAGAGATGTGAAATATCTGGGCGAGAGAGGATACCAGGTAGAGCGGGTGCGGACTGTGGATATGTTCCCGTGGAGCGGGCATGTGGAGACGGTAGTCTTGATGTCAAGGAAATAAAATCAAGTGCCAGAAAGTGGTGTATTTCCAGGCTTTTTCGGAAGTTGGGATTAGAAGCCTGACTCCTGAAAAAGCCCGGTTTTCTTATATGGAAACATATCTACTGCAAAATGTGTGTCAGGTTGTAACCT
>OODU01000327.1_pt1 | contig 56618 bp, 50 predicted proteins | sample 1671171 | NCBI WGS metagenome assembly OODU01 (sample SAMN06348129, study PRJEB24527) | human gut metagenome | biome: human gut; feature: ankylosing spondylitis patient; material: feces | host: Homo sapiens | place: China | collected 2015-10
TAAAGCCGTTTGTCTCCACCCGCGTAGCGGGTGGTTTAAAGCTGGCCGCTGCGCGGCCAGCAGACTAAAGTCTTGAACAAAAGCGCGGCCTAAAAGGCCGCGCGCCATCTTTCATTCAGATCTATATTGCCCGTAACGGCAGCGCCGAGGTAACGCAGGCCCGAGGGCAACCTTCCTTTCCGGCGCACTCCGCAGGACGAAAGAACCTCCGCCGCACGTAGTGCGCTGCGGAGGTTCTTGCATGTCCGAGGACGCGCCGGAAAGGAAGGTTGCCCTCGGGCCGAACAGCTATGGCAGCTTACGCGACGGTGTAAACCCAGTCGTGCTTATCCTCGACAGCACCAGATTGGATGCCGGTCAGGGTCTCGCGGAGCTTCTTCATCACGGGGCCAATCTCGGTGTAGCCAGCCGGGAAGGTCACGGTCTCATCGGCACCATAGACCTTGTTGTCGATCTCGCCGACCGGGGAGATGACGGCAGCGGTGCCGCACAGGCCGCACTCCACAAAGGTGCCGGCCTTGACCTCGGCCCACTCGACGGGGCGCTGGTCGACGGTTATGCCCAGGTCCTGAGCAACCTGAACGAGCGAACGACGGGTGATGGAGGGCAAGATGGAGTCGGTGTGCGACTGCGGAACGACGAGCGTGCCGTCCTCCTTCACGAACAGAACGTTCGCGCCGCCGGTCTCCTCGACATAGGTGCGGGACTCAGAGTCGAGATACAGGTTCTCGGCATAGCCCTCGCGATGGGCCTCCATCGTGGGCTTGAGGGACATGGCGTAGTTCAGGCCAGCCTTGATGTTGCCGGTGCCGTGCGGTGCGGCGCGGTCGTACTCGGAAACGCGCAGCTTGACGGGCTTGAGGCCACCCTTAAAGTACGGACCGACCGGGGTCACGAGAATGCGGAACGTGTACTCAGGAGCGGGAGCCACGCCGATCACGTCACCAGAGCCGATCATAAACGGACGCACGTACAGGGTTGCACCGGAGCCGAAGGGCGGAACCCAGGCGGCGTTGGCAGAAACGACCTGCTTGACGGCCTCGACAAACTTGTCCTTGGGGAACGGGGGCATCTCGAGGCGCTGGGCAGAGTTATACATACGCTCAGCGTTCATGTCGGGACGGAAGCAGACGATGCTGCCGTCCTCGGCGGTGTAGGCCTTCAGGCCCTCAAAGACCTCCTGGCAGTAATGGAAGATGCCGCCGCACTCGGAAACATGCAGGGTGTGGTCGGTGGTCAGGCCGCCCTCGTCCCACTCGCCATCCTTCCAATGAGCCTCGTAGCTGTAATCGGTTTTCATGTAGCCAAAGCCGAGGCTACCCCAATCGATATCCTTCTTCTCGACAGTCATATGTCGCTCCTTACATACACAGTTGCATACTCGCGAACCCGCACGCAAAGACCGAAGCCGACCGCGTCGCAACGTCGCACGCCCGGAGCGTAGAGCCGGACGGGACACGCGAACGGCATCAAAGCCGATGGCACGTCGATTCGCATGCACGAGATTGTACTCCGCACGCGCGTCGGATAAAACGTTTTTCTTTAACTAACTAAAGTATTTTCATTTGACCGAAGCTAGAGAAGCCCGCCACCGTAATCGGTGACGGGCCTCAACGGCACGGTTTGCGCGCTGGCTCGAGCTACGCGTTCTTTTTGCCCAGCTTAGCCTTAACCAGACCGACCACGGTCGGGATGATCGACACGGCGACGATGCCGATAATCAGCAGCTCAAAGTGCTCCTGCACAAAGGGAATGCCGCCAAAGAAATAGCCCAGCAGCGTAAAGACCGTCGACCAGGTGATACCGCCCAGCACGTTAAAGATGACAAAGTTGCGCCAGTGCATGCCGCCCATGCCGGCGATGAAAGGCACAAAGGTGCGGATAAACGGGAAGAAGCGACCCAGGAAGATGGCCAGGTGGCCCCACTTGTCCAGGAAGTCCTCGGACTTTTTGATACGCTCGGGCGTCATGGCCTTCACCTTGCCCGAGGCGATGATCTTTTGGCCAAAGAAATGACCGATCATAAAGTTGCACTGATCGCCCAAGATAGCAGCCGTCCATGCGACGGCCAGCAGAGCCACGATGTTAAAGCCGCCGTTGTGGGCAAAGAAACCTGAGGCAAACAGCAGCGAATCGCCGGGAAGGAACGGGAAGAACACCACGCCCGTCTCGATAAAGATGATCAGGAACACGCAGCCATAGGCCATAAGCGGGCCGGCAGCGATCCAGCTGGCGATCGCGGTGCGCGGATCCTTAAGCAGCTCGGCGATAAAATTGATGAAACCCATGAAGTAAAACCTCTCAGTTGTGGGCGCGGACACGTCCAAGCTGACCAGTATACGGTTGTGACGCGGCAACGCACACGACCTTACAAAAGCGTGACTTCATTACCAGCAAGTTTGCATAATTGACACCTGTCGCGCAAAGCCGAGCAAGATTGCTCTTCCTAATCCCTAGCGAATCGCTATACTTTATTGAATTGCATTGTCGCGGCGCTAAGGGAGGGCGGCCGGTGAGCTTTATCAATACCATTCGCGAGGACATCAAGACCGTCCAGGCACAGGACCCCGCCGCGCAAAACGGCCTAGTCATCTTCCTTTCCTATCCTGGCCTGCACGCCAAGTGGAACCACGTGCCCGAGCACTGGCTCTGGGAGCACGGCCATCGCTCACTCGCCCGCGTGCTCTCGCAAATCACCCGCCACATCACCGGCGTCGAGATTCATCCCGCCGCGCAGATCGGCAAGCACTTCTTTATCGACCACGCCATGGGCGTCGTTATTGGCGAGACTACCATCGTGGGCGACAACTGTGTGCTCTACCAGGGCGTCACGCTCGGCGGCACCGGCAACGAGACCGGCAAACGCCACCCCACCCTGGGCAACAATGTCACGGTGGGCACGGGCGCCAAGGTGCTTGGCAACATCCACATTGGCGACAACGTCAAGATCGGTGGCAACTCGGTCGTCGTCAAGGACGTGCCCGACAACTGCACCGTCGTGGGCGTGCCCGGGCGCATCATCAAGCGCAACGGCTGCCGCGTGTTCGAGGAGAGTTTCGACGCCAAGCAGCATCGCGAGTACATGCCCGACGATGCCGCCGAGCAGAGCGCCCTCAACCGCCAGGGCATCAACGAAAACGCCCGTCGCGTCAAGGAACTCGAGCGAGAGGTGGCCGAGCTCAAAGCCCTCGTCGCCAAGCTCGTGGACGAGCGCTAGGGCCGTGGGCAGCCGCCACAGCATGAACGCCAACACAAAAGGCGCGCCAGGGAATCCGCCCCCGGCGTGCCTTCTTTTCGATGCGACATGCGGGACTGCCCCTTTGTCACCTTATGCGAACTGGCTTAGGTAGAGGTCGGCGTAAGCGCCCTCGGCAGCCAGCAGCTCCTTGTGCGTACCCTGCTCGATGATATTGCCGTGATCCATGACCAGGATGAGGTCGGCATCGACGATCGTCGACAGACGGTGCGCGATCACAAAGCTCGTGCGCCCGCGCATGAGCGCGTCCATGGCACGGCCGATGGCAAGCTCGGTGCGCGTGTCCACGCTCGACGTCGCTTCGTCCAGGATGAGGATCGCCGGGTTGTTGAGCAGCACGCGCGCGATGGTCAGCAGCTGGCGTTGGCCCTGGCTGATGCTCTCGGCATCGTTAGCCACACGCGTGTCGTAGCCCTGCGGCATAGTGCGCACAAAGAAGTCAACCTGAGCGGCACGTGCGGCCGCGACAATCTCCTCGCGCGTCGCCTCGGGACAGCCATAGGCGATGTTCTCGGCAATGGTGCCATCGAACAGCCAGGCGTCCTGCAACACCATGCCAAACTGCTGGCGCAGCTCGCCGCGGTCCATGCGGCTCGTGTCCACACCGTCGAGGGTGATGCGGCCACCGTCGATCTCGTAGAAGCGCATGAGCAGATTGATGAGTGTGGTCTTACCCGCACCTGTGGTTCCCACCACGGCGATCTTCTGACCCGGCTCGGCGGTAAACGACACGTCGCGCATAAGCGGCTTGTCGGGCGAATAGCCAAAGCGCACGTGCTCAAAGGCGACGCGGCCCTCCACCTTGCCCGGCAGCTTGGCGGCGGCCGCCGGCAACGGATCGGCCTCCATCTCGGGCTCGTCGAGCAGGTCGAACACGCGCTCTGCGCTCGCCAGCGCGCTCTGCAGCGAGTTAAAGGTAAACGACAACTGCGTCATGGGTTCGGACGCCTCGTAGATAAACTGGAAGAACGCCTGGAACACGCCGACGGTCATGTGACCGGCAACCAGCATGCTGCAGCCCACCAGTGCAATCACGATCTGCGCCAAACGGCCGATAAAGCGCACCGCGGGGCCGACGGCGTTAATCATAAAGTCGGCCTTGGTGCTCACGCGCGCCAGTTCCTTCGAAGCCTCGTGTACCTCGGCAGAGCTCTGGCGCTCGCGGCTAAACGCACGAATCACCAGACGACCCGAGTAGCCTTCCTCGACCGCGCTCGTAATCTTGGACACCCACTCCTGGCGCTCGCCCGTCACATCGTGCGTGCGGCGCGACACGACCTTCGTCACCAGCAGCGAAAGCGCCGTAAAGAACAAAAAGACGAGCGTGAGCGGCACGCTAAACACGAACATCACGCTCACGGCGCCCACCACGGTACCGATCGACACCAGAAGCTGCAGCAGGCCGCGCTGCATGCTCTCGGACATTTTGTCCAAGTCGTTGGTCGCACGGCTGACGACCTCGCCGGGACGATGTGCGTCAAAGTAGGCAAGCGGCAGACGGTTGAGCTTTTGAGCGATGCGGTTACGCAGACGCAGGTTGAGGCGCTCGGCAACGCTCGACATCAAAAAGCTCTGGAGTGCGTAGAACGAGGCGGCGGCGGTCCAAATCATAAAGTAGATGAAGATGGTCCTGCCGCAGTTCTCCCAGGTAATGCTGAAGGTAGTGTTGTTGGCAAACGCCAGCTTCATATGCCCCCACAGCTCATCGATCACGCGAGCGCTGTAAGCCGGCGCCGCGGTGTTAAAGATGACATAGAACACGATGCTCGCGAACACGATATAAAAGCGCCAATGGTCGCCGGCGGCCTCGCTCCACAGGCGGCGCACCGTCGCCCAGGTGTCGCGGGGCGTCTCGTCCTCGTCCTCGTCGTCAACGTCGCGCATGCGCTCCGCCTCGGCGCGGGCGCGCTCGTCCTCGGCGCGCTCGTTTTCCTCGTAGAGCGCCTGGCGGCGAGCCTCGCGCTCCGCCGCCTTGGCGGCTTCGTCCAGGCCGGGCGTGGCGCCCGCCTCCTCGACTGTCTCTGCAACCGCGGCGTCATCGGCGATGCCCTGCTTCTTGAGCTCCTCGGTCATGCTACTCACCTCCCTTCATCTGCGATTCCGCGATAGCGCGGTACACCTCGCAGGTTTCCATGAGCTCGTCGTGCGCGCCCAGGCCCACGATCTCGCCGTCCTTGAGCACCACGATCTGGTCGGCATGCAAGATCGTCGAGATGCGCTGCGCGATGATGAGCACCGCAGCGTCACGCGTCTCGTCTTGCAACACATGACGCAGGGCGGCATCAGTCTTAAAGTCCAGAGCCGAAAAGCTGTCGTCGAAGATATACAGGTCGGCGCGCTTCATGAGTGCGCGGGCAATCGCCAAACGCTGGCGCTGGCCGCCCGAGAAGTTCGTGCCGCCCTGGGCCACCGGCGTATCGAGCCCCTGGGGCTGGTCGAGCACAAAGGTGCTCTGGGCAACCTCCAGCGCATGGAGCATGTCAGCCTCGGTCGCGTCTTCGTTGCCAAAGCGCAGATTGCTTGCCACCGTACCCGAGAACAGCCATGCCTTCTGCGGCACATAGGCGATACGCCCGCGGATGTCGTCTTGCGAAAGGTCGCGCAGATCGATGCCGTTCAGGCGAATGGTGCCCTTCGTGGCATCGTGGAAGCGAAGCAAGAGCTTGGCCACCGTTGACTTGCCCGAGCCCGTTGAGCCCACGATCGCGGTCGTCTGTCCGCGGCGGCAGGCAAAACTCAGGTTGCACAGGGTGTCCTCGTCGGCATCGTCAAAACGGAACGACATGTGGTCGAACACGGCCACCGCGTCGGCCCCATCTGCGGACTCAGGCGCCCCGTCGCCCAGCGTAGCCTTACCGTCCACAATGCTCGGCTCGATTTCGAGCACCTGCTGCGCACGGTTGAGGCACGCCGCGGCGCGCGGCAGCGTCAGCACTACCATCTGCGCCATCATCACAAAGAACAGGATCAGAAGCGCGTACTCCAGCACGGCCGAGATGCTGCCGATTTGCATGGCATGGACGCCCACGCGGTTGCCGCCCACCCACAGCACCGCCACCTCGGCGATGTTCATCAAAAAGAAGCTGGAGCTGTCGAGACCCACAAACAGGTGGTTGACCTTGATGGCATTGGCCGCGTAATCGCTAAACACCTCGTCCAGGCGCTGCTCCTCGTGGCGCTCCTTGTTAAATGCGCGGATGACGCGCACGCCCACGATGTTCTCGCGCAGCACCACGTTCATGCGGTCGATAAAGCTCTGCAGGCGCATAAAGATCGGCGCGGCGTTGGCAACGGTAAAGACCGCCGCCACCAGCACAACCGCAACGACCACGCCCAGCAGCGTGCCCATGGCAGGATCGATAAACCAGGCAAAGATGATGCCCGCGACGGCCAAGAACGGCACCGGCAGCACCAACTGAATCGTCTGAAGGATAGCCTGCTGAATCACGTTGATGTCGTTGAGCGAGCGTGTGATCATCGAACCCGTGCCAAAGCGCTCAAAGTCGCTGGCGGACAGCTCGAGCGACTTATCGTAGACGGCGTTGCGGATGTCGCAGGCCACATTGGCCGCCAGACGGGCCGAAAGATAGCAGCCCAGCACCGCGCCGCCGCTGGCCATGCCGGTCGCGATAAGCATGTACAGGCCGTTGCGCAGGATGTAGTCGACATCACCCGTCGTAATGCCCGTATTGACCATGTTCGCCAACATCGTGGGCACGAGCAGCGTACCGACGTTGTCTATCAGCAGCACAAACAGCGTCACCGTAATCAGCCCGCGATACGGCCTCATAAACCTCATTAAGAGTCGCATGTCTCCCCTTCGCCCTTATCGTCAGCCTCGTTCTCGGCGGCCGCTTGCCGTTTAAATGCCTCGCACTCTTCATTAAGAACATGGGAGAACTTACCGACCAAGCGCATAATCTCGCGCTGTTCCCACGGCTCGAGCGCCTCGAATGCCCGTTGCTCGGCTTTTTGCGCCGGCAACGCGTAGCGCTTGGCAAACTGCATACCTTCTTCGGTCAGTCGCACAACCTTGTTCTTACGACTGCCCTCGGCAAACTCCAACGTCGCAAGCCCTCGCGCCCTAAGCGTCTTGATCGCCGAATTGATGGTCTGTTTGCTGTAGAACCATTCACTTGTCAGCCGACTCACGGCAACGCTTCCGCCCGCTGCACTCGTGTCGACGAGCATCCAGTAGGCGCAGTCCGAAAGACCGCAGGTGCGCGCGAACTCCGAATAGATGCGGTCAAGCCCGTTGAGCATCCGGTCAAAATCGACCAACGTAACCGCGCAATCCATCTCTCCCACCATTCGATAGTCCGAGTTTTGACTAATTGTAGTTTCAGGTTAGTCCGAGTTTTGACTATCGTCAAGGGCGGCCGTGCAAGACGTGCGGCCTATGCAACATATCGACAAAAAAGACCGCCGGCGCGGGGGCGGCGCCGGCGGTTGCGAGAGAATATCGATTGTTAGCTGTTACGCAGCGACGGCCTCGTAGACCGTGGCGCCCGAGAAGCTGTCGTGCAGGCTCTTGCCACAGATCCACGGCAGTTCGACGACCTCGCAGACCGTGTTGACCAGCTCGGAGCAGTCAGTAAAGTGGCCCTTATCGTTGAGGGCCTCGCAATCCTGAACACGCCAATAGCCATCGGTGTGCGTGATGTAGTACTCGTGATCGTTGATCGACACGAAAGCGCGCGTCTTGGAACGCAGCAGCTTCAGAAATCCTTCGAAGTCGGTCTCGACGACATCTCCAGCCTGGAACATGATGTTACCTCCTGGCCCGGCGCCACCATGGCGCGCTGATAAACGTTGGTACTCCTTTAGTAAAACCTTTATCAGAGCTTATGCGCGCATCATTTAGGCAAGTGGTAAAAAACCGCAGGGTAGACGGGATAAAACGTTTAATCATCCCACCGGTTTGTCACATTCTGGCTGAAGTTTTATGCAAACCAACTTTTCCACTTGGTAGCTTGCATTGTTTGAGGCCGACGGCGCGATTACGGTTTTGGTTCGGCGGGTAAGAACGAGGCATCGAAACCAACGTCAGGAGGACACATGGAGACCATCGAAGCGCTCATCCATCGCCGCAGCTGCCGCAACTACAGCGATCGCCCTGTCGAGGCCGAGAAGCTCGCACGCATTATCGAAGCCGGCCAGTACGCGCCGAGCGGCATGGGACGCCAGCCGGTGACGTTTGTCGCCGTTACCGACCCCGCGACCGTTGAGCGCCTCTCGCAGCTCAACGCCCAGGTCATGGGCAGCGAGGGAGATCCCTTCTACGGCGCCAAGACCGTTGTGGTGGTGCTCGTCGACCGTAGCGTGCCCACGCACCTGGAAGACGGCTCGCTCGCCATGGGCAACCTGCTCAACGCAGCCTATGCGCTGGGCGTCGATTCGTGTTGGATCCACCGCGCGCACGAGGTCTTTGACTCACCCGAGGGCCTGGAGCTGCTGGCCAGCTGGGGCCTGCCCGCCGACGGCAGCCTGCGCGGTGTCGGTCACTGCATTCTGGGCTATGCCGAAGACACGCTACCCGAGCCCAAACCCCGCCGCGACAACGTGGTGTATGTAAAGTAATTAGTCCCGCCGTTCTAACGAACGGCGGACCCGCTCGCAACTTATCTTGCCGGTGGAGTTGTCGTCGTTTCGTTCGTGTGGGTCGTTTCGGCGCCGTCGCCCTGTTCGCCGTCGTCCTTTTGAGCGTCGGCGATGGTGGAGGCTGCCGCAACGATACCGCGCTGGGGCGCGACGCTCGTCTGGGTCTGAGCGCCCTCAACAATTTCTGTGCCTGCATGCGCGAGCTCGGGCGATTTAAACACTGCGTCCAAGTTGGCGCCGCCGCCGGCGTAGCCAAGCGCAGCGAGTGCGATGACGATCACTGCAACGACGACCGCGATCGGAACATAACGATGCCAACCAGCCGGATTGAGTCCGCTGCGACGAGCCGCCCCGCGGCTGATGTAGCCGAGCGTGCCGTCGTGCTTGAGCTTTGAGCCCACCACGCGTTTGCGGTCCCACAGCGAGGACTCTGCCTGCATTGCCAAGCGGGCACCTGTCGAAGGATAGCCGTATTTAGTGCGCTTGAACGAACCATCAAACCCCGAGGCGTGTTTGCCCCACGTCACCGATGTCGTGCGTCGGTTGACCGGTGCGGCGCTCCGCCTTCTGCGGCTCGGTTTTGTAGTCTCAGCCATACGCCCCCGCACGCCGTAACCAAATCGAAACAATAACGCTTTGGACTGTAGCACACGCGTCGCGCGCGGTCACGGGCGCCTCGCTCAACGGTCATCGTCCTTCAGCAAGCGCCACAGCGTTGTTCGGCTTATGCCCAGCACCTCCGCCGCACGGGTCCGGTTGCCGTGGAGATGATCTACAACCAGATGCGCGATATCTCGCTCGGTATCGGCCAACGGTCGCAGGATATACAGGTCGCTTTCGAGTGTCGGGGCGCCAAAGGTTGCGGTCTTAATCACGTCCTCTTGGGCTAGCACTTCCTCCGCCACAGCGCGATCCACCGTGCCCGTCCCCACCAATATATACAGTCGTTCCGAGACCTCGCGGAGCTGCAGATAGTTGCGCGGCCAGCGGTAAGCATCGAGCGCCTTCGTCGCCGCGGCAGACAGCGTGGGCGCTGCCGTCCCAAATGCACCAGCGAGATATTCCAAATAGCGCGCAACCTTCGTCGACGCGGCTCCCTGCTCGACGATTGCCGGCGCCACGCTCACCGCACAGGCGAAGCGCTCGGTCACAAAGGCGGCTTGATCACTTTCGCTGCCGCCCGGCATGTCATTCGCCGTCAGCACCACATGGCAGCGCGTCGCCAACGCGGTGTCGGCCATCGTGGAAACGAGCTCGCGAAGGCGCTGGGGGCCAACCGCATTCCAGCCCGCAATGCAAAGTGTCAGCCCCGTTTGGAACAACGGCGATTCGGCGCTTTTGAGCACGTGGCGCCAACCGCGATCGGTAAGCTCATCGAGCGCAACGGCAACAAAGGGTTGATCGGCAAAAGGACCGTCCAGATAGAGGCGCTTGGCTATCTCGACCTGACCCGCTCCCAGCTCGCCCTCGAGCATAAGGGGCACACCGCGCGCGTAGCTCTCGGCGACCGGCGCAGCTACCGAGGCCGCCCCCTCAACGATGCCGTACGCGCTCGATTCGTAGCGGGCCTCAACTTCGTCGGCGTTGAGCCACTCGATGCCCGCATGTGCCGCGGCGCCGCGTACCTCGCGGACCACGACGACCCAAAGGCCCCCGCCTTCTTTGTCGGTGGGGCGAACGGTCAGGCTCAGGCGCGTACCCGCACGCCCCATAACCAGACGCGCGCCGTCTCCTATACGGTCGAGGCGCTCAGCGACAAAAGCCGCCACATCCCGCTCAAGCGCCGCGTCATTCATGGTCGAAATCGCGACGTCCCCACGCGCATCGATTGCCAATGCCGAGGCCCCGGCAGCAGCCAGGGCCTCGGTCAAGATGTTCAGCTTGGCATCGCTATCCATGATTTGCCCCTGTCCGCGGCGACGTGCAACCGCCGACGGTCGCACGACCGAGTGTTTCAAAATTGAACGATATTGCTCACCAAACACTATAGGGCAGAAAGCGCCGTCCTGCGAGTATAGGTGTTGCCCCGCATCGCCATCCTGGCGGGGCGATAAGAGCTCTTCGGGACTTATAAACCTGCGGACAAGCCATACCCGCAAGAGCTCCTATCGCTCCACCGCAGGCTTGCGCTCACCAGCAACCAGCAACCAGCACGCGAATAAGCTACTTCTCTACCAGATTCCCAGCACGTGCTGCATTCCCAAACTCATGCACGCAATGCCAATCCAGCAGCAAAAGCCCAGCGCGATGGGCTTGCCGCCCTTTTTGACCAGCTCGACGATATCGGTATTAAAGCCAATAGCCGCCATGGCCATCACGATAAAGAACTTCGACAGCTCCTTGATGGGCGCCGTGATGGACACGGGAAGCTGAAGCACCGTGGTGATTACGCTCGCCAGCACAAAGAACAGCACAAACATGGGAAACGCGCGTTTAAGCGAGAACGTGCTTTTGGCGTCGCCGCCGGCATTGCGCGCCAGATGCATCTGCCAGCATGCGAGGACCAACGTGATGGGAATAATGGCCAGCGTCCTGGTGAGCTTGACCACCGTGGCGCTCTCGAGCACATTGGCGCCGGGATGCATGCTGTCCCAAGCGCTCGCTGCAGCCGTTACGGACGAGGTGTCGTTGATGGCGGTGCCGGCAAACAGGCCAAAGCCCTCGTTGGTCAGCCCGAGCATACCGCCGAGCGTCGGAAACACGAGCGCCGCGATAACGTTAAACAGGAAGATGACCGAAATAGCCTGGGCAATCTCGCGATCGTCGGCATCGATGACGGGCGCGGTCGCGGCGATGGCAGAACCGCCGCAAATTGACGAGCCCACGCCCACAAGCGTCGCGATCTTGCTCGGCACGTTCATAACGCGGCAGAGCACAAAGGCGATGACAAGCGAGGTCGAGATTGTCGCCACGATAATCGGTAGCGACTGGGCGCCCTTGGACAGAATCTGGGAGAGGTTCATGCCAAAGCCAAGCAGGATAACCGCGTACTGCAAGACTTTTTTAGACGTATAGGTGACACCGACGGCGAGCTGTTCGCGGCGATTCTTGGGAAAGACGAGCGCCAGAACCATGCCGAAGAGGATGGCGAATACCGGCCCACCGACCACCTCAATCTGTTTGCCGAGCAGCGTTGCGGGGATAGCGATGATCAGGCAGAACAAGACACCCTTCCAGCGCTCGCGTACGATATTCGCCAGTTGCATATGGGATTCCTTCTTTCTCTTTCACGTTTGCGACGGCTTATGATACGGCAACATTGAGCGCAGCCTTGCGTAAACAAAGACTAAGATGCCGCAATAGTTCTTGGGCAACAGCCGAATTACCCACCGCGGAAAGCTGATTCGCGGCATAATTAACAACTGACATATGAGTTTGATAGAACAGTTGCGAGGCGCTATGGAAGAATCGATGCACGTCGGCGAGCAGGAAACGAGCCTACAGGACCAGTCCTACCACACCATTCGACGCAAAATCGTCTACCTGGACTACAAGCCGGGCGAAAAGCTGGGCGTCAAGCAACTTTGCGACGACCTGGATATGGGGCGCACGCCCGTGCGCGAGGCTTTGGTTCGCTTGGCGCAGGAAGGCCTGGTGCGCACCGTGCCCCAGAGCGGCACCTACGTCTCACCCATCAACCTCACCCTTGCCGAGAGTGCCTGTTACATCCGCGAGCATCTGGAAAAGCAGGTGATTGTGGAGTGCTGTGCGCGCGCCACGTCGGCCGGCATCGAGCAGCTCGACCGCGCCATCGTGCTGCAGGAAAAGGCCATGGCCGAAGAGGATCGCATCGGCTTCTTTTTGAGCGACAACCTCATGCATCACATGATTTTTAGCATCGCATGTCGCAGCACCGTGTGGTCGTGGCTCGAAGAGACCAATGCCGACCTGGAGCGCTTCCGCTGGCTGCGCGCCGCCACGCAGGTTCTCGACAATCAGGACATCGTGAACGAGCACAAGCAGATTCGCCGCGCTATCGCCGGTCGCGACCCCATCGAAGCGAGCTTTTTGGTCAGCAAGCACCTGCACATGATGTTCCGCAACCAAACCGAAGTTCTGGACCAATTCCCCGAGTACTTCGAGACCAGCAAGCTTCGCTAACCTGCCAAAAAGGGACAGGTTTATTTTGGCAGGTTTTATCTGGGCAAATGCAGAAAAGGCCCGGCTCCGTCTTGATGCGGAGCCGGGCCTTAGTCGCTAGAACGGCGGAACCAACTACTCTACCGTGACGCTCTTGGCCAGGTTACGGGGCTGGTCGACGTCGCAGCCGCGCAGGATGGCGACCTCGCGGGCGAGCAGCTGCAGAGGAACGCTCGCCGTGATGGGGCTGAACACGTCGCGGACTGCCGGCACGCGGACGATGCAGTCGGCGATCTTGTTGATCTCCTCGTCGCCCTCGGTGGCAACGACGATGACCTTGGCGCCGCGTGCCTTGCACTCCATAAGGTTCGACACGGTCTTGTCGTAGGTGGCACTCTTGGTGGCCACAGCGATGACAGGGAAGCCCGGGTCGATCAGGGCAATGGGGCCGTGCTTCATCTCACCGGCGGCGTAGGCCTCGGCGTGCAGGTAGCTGACCTCCTTGAGCTTGAGCGCACCCTCGTAGGAAATAGCGGCACCCATGCCGCGACCCACGAACAGCGCGGACTGCGCGTCCTTGCACAGCAGGGCGGCCTCATGAACGGCCTCGGTCTGGGTATCCAAAATCCACTGGATCTGCTCGGCCGTATCGGAAAGCTCGCGGAACAGCATGCGCGCCTGTTTGGTGGTCAGACGGTACTTAACCTGCGCCAACAGCAAAGCCAGCAGCGTAAGGCTCACGACCTGGCCGATGAAGCTCTTGGTCGAGGCGACCGCGATCTCCTTGTTGGCCTTAGTGTAGATGACGCCGTCGCTCTCACGCGCCACGGGGCTACCAACCACGTTGGTGATGCCGAAGACCTTGGCACCCTTGATGCGCGCGTCGCGAATGGCGGCAAGGGTGTCGGCCGTCTCGCCCGACTGGGACACGGCAACGACAAGCGTCGTCGGCGTGATGATGGGATTGCGATAGCGGAACTCGCTGGCCGCCTCCACCTCGGTGGGGATGCGAGCCCAGCCCTCAATGAGATTCTTGGCAATGAGTCCGGCGTGGTAGCTGGTGCCGCAAGCGATCACGTAGACACGGTCGATGTCGTTGAGCTCCTCGAGCGAAAGGCCCAGCTCGTCGATATCGAGCTCGCCGGCGGGGGTCATGCGGCCCACCAGGGTATCGCGCACAACGCGAGGCTGCTCGTGGATTTCCTTGAGCATAAAGTCGGGATAACCGCCCTTTTCTGCCATGTCCAGGTCCCAGTCGATGTGGGTGACCTTGGGCTCGATAACGTTGCCGGCCTCGTCGGTGTACTCGACGCCTGCGGGCGTGAGCTTGGCAAACTGACCGTCTTCGAGCACCACGACGTCGCGGGTTGCGTCGATAAGCGCGATGACATCGGAAGCAACATAGGAGCCGGTCTCGCCCACGCCGACTACGATCGGGGAATCCTTGCGGGCCACGGCAATCACGCCAGGCTCATCGGCGGAAACGGCGGCCAAACCATAGGCGCCCACCACGTGGGTGCAAGCCTCGCGCACGGAGGCCATCAGGTCATGCGTCTCGACATAGGCCTCTTCGATCAAGTGCGCGAAGACCTCGGTATCGGTCTCGCTCTTAAAGTGATGGCCGCGGCCCTCCAGCTCTTCGCGCAGCTCGGCGAAGTTCTCGATGATGCCGTTGTGGACGATGGCGATGCGACCATCGCAGCTGGTGTGCGGATGGGCGTTGACAACGGAGGGCTTTCCGTGGGTAGCCCAACGGGTGTGACCGATGCCGCAGGTAGCGTCGCTATCGATGTTGGAAAGCTCGCTCTCCAGACCCGCGACCTTGCCCACGCGGCGGATGACGTCGAGGTGAGCCGCGGCGCCCTCGCCCACCTCGAGCGCGACGCCCGAGGAGTCATAACCGCGATATTCCATACGCTTAAGGCCCGTGACCAGGATGTTCTTTGCAATATCAGAGCCGGTGTAGCCAACAATTCCGCACATAGGATAAATCCCTTCGCTCGCGTGACTGCAAAACGCCCACGCACGACGGGCGCTGAGACGTATAACGTCCGAGTATTGTACTCACGCAAACGCAAGCTGATATACCAGAACTGGTACCTTAACTTAGATGCCACCCGATGCACACACGTCCAGCCGGTCCAAACCAACGCAATGGGACAGGCGCCTTCGTGGTGGTCGCGTTGGCAACAGCGTTTCCCCAGATAAAACCTGCCAAAATAAACCTATCCCTTTTTGGTAGGTTTGGGATGCTACAATCTGGCTTGTACTTGAAACGCATCAAAGGGGCCGCTATGGCAAAGGTTAAAATCAGCGACGTCGCGCGCGAGGCCGGGGTTTCGCTGGGCACGGTTTCCAACGCGCTCAACCATCCCGAGAAGTTGCGCCCCGAGACCCTCAGGCTCATCAACGAGACCATCAATCGCCTGGGCTACCTGCCCAACCAAAGCGCTCGTCAGCTCGCGGGCGGCGCCACCAAGTCCTTTGGCCTGGTGCTCCCCCGTCTCGACCACGGCTTTTCGCTCCAAATCGCCAGCGGCGCCCACAACGAGGCCCGCAAGCACGGCTACGATCTGCTCATCGCCAATGCCGATAACGACGATATTCTCGAGGATCATTACCTGCGCTATTTTATGGGCACGCAGATGTCCGGCGTCATGGTTCAGCCCATGGCGTCCCCCGACTGGCACCCCGCTATGACCAAGATGCCCGTGCCGATCGTCTATCTGGACATCCATTGCTCCGAGCCCGGTTACTACGTGGCCGCCGACAACGAGGCACAGGGGCGTATTATCGCCGAGCTCGCCATCGCCCGCGGCGCACGCCATATCACCGTTGTGGGCCGAGCGGCATTTATGCAGCTCACCCTGCGCGTCCTTGGCATCCACAAGGCACTTGCCCTGCATCCTGATATCAAAATTGAGGTCATCGATGCCGGGGAGTGGAATACCGCAGCCGACGGCTACAGCATCGGTACCCAGATTGCCGAACGCCCTGCTGACGAGCGCCCCGATTTTGTCATCGGCCTGACCGACGTATTGGCCTCGGGCGCTATCTCGGCGCTGACCGACAAAGGCATTTCCGTCCCCGGCCAGGTCCGCGTGGCCGGCTGCGACGGCAACCCGCTCGCTTGGAGCGGATCGGTCCCGCTCACCACGGTAGCACCCCCAGGCTACGAGATTGGCCGCAAGGGCGTTCAATTGCTCATGGAGCAAATCGAGGATAAACCTGCCGCCAAGACCAAACGAGTCCGCATCGGCTCCGCCGCGCGCACCGTCACCACGGCCACGGCCGCCGAGGACATTAACCGTCAGGAGCTCGTGCGCCCCTTCTTGCTCGAACGTGTGAGCACCCAAAAGGCCGAGCAGCACCCGACGGGCCCATCCGCGGCCCCAATAACCGACATCAACCTGGGCGCCTACCTGTAACAAAAAACGCCGCAACGGGAACAGTCCCGCCGCGGCGTTTTGCTGGCCCCATGTTCCCTCCCCGTTTAGCCGGACCTGCGGCTACGGATATTTATGGAATGTAATCCATTTTTCATTAACTTTTTTGTTAAAATAGATTTAATTCCATATTTTTAGATATTTCCTATAAGTATTGATTTTGCTCCAGTTTTTTCTCGCCAAGAAAGGGGTTTCATGAATCTGATTGATCGCAAACAGTACCTCGACTGGCTCATTTCGTGGAAAGACTCGCACGTCATCAAGGTCGTTTCGGGCGTGCGAAGGTCCGGCAAATCAAAGCTATTCGAAATCTACCGTAGCTACCTGCGCGATCATGGAATCACAGGCGACCAGGTTATATCCCTCAACTTTGAAGACCTGGAGTTCGAGTCGCTTACGTCGTATAGAGCACTCTACGACTACATTTCCGCCAGACTCGTCCCCGATAAGATGAACTACGTTTTTCTGGACGAGATACAGCACGTCGAGCATTTCGAAAAAGCCGTCGACAGTCTTTTTATCAAGGACAATGTCGACCTCTACATAACCGGTTCCAACGCTTATCTGCTCTCGAGCGAGCTGGCAACTTTGCTCTCCGGCCGCTACGTAGAGCTCAAGATGCTGCCCCTATCCTTTAAAGAGTTTTGCTCGGCAAAAACCAATGACGGAAAGGCTCCCGCGCAGTTGTTTGACGAGTACATCACCCGGGGCTCTTTTCCCTTTATCGCCGAGACGGGTATTCAGGGACCCCAGGCGCGCGATTATCTTATGAGCCTCTACGATACCATCGTCATACGCGACGTTATCGAACGCCTGAAGGTCTCGGACGTCCCGACCCTGCGCGATATCACCAAGTTCCTACTCCATAGCATTGGAAACCGGATCTCGATTAAAAAAATCTCCGACACGCTCTCGTCCAACGGCAACAAAACCGACCAGAAAACCGTAGCCAAGTACCTCAAAGGCTTAACAGACAGCCTTGTGTTGTACTTTGCTCCGCGCTATAACGTGCGCGGCCGGCAGCTTCTTTCAACAAACGGCAAATACTACGCCGTTGACCTTGGACTTAGAGGCGCTCTCGTCAAAACCCAAAGCAGCGATATCGGTCATATCCTCGAAAATGTTGTTTATCTCGAGCTCCTACGCCGTGGATACGACGTCTACGTGGGCGATATCGACGGCGGGGAAATTGATTTTGTTGCCCTAAACTCAGACGAGACAGCCTATTTTCAGGTTTCAGCCACAACGCTCGACGAAACTACCCTCAATCGAGAGTTGGCCCCCTTTAAGAAAGTCCGAGACAACTACCCCAAGACGCTTCTTACGCTCGACACGCTGTTTGCGGACGCGAACTACGAAGGAGTCCGCAAGCGCAACGTGATCGACTGGCTCCTGGAGTAACTTGTAGCGTCATAACCCTCCGCCAGCTCCTTACCAAGGCCGCAGCCCCAGTCGCTTAAAGCAAAATGCCCCTCTTATCGGCCAAAACAGCAATCTTGGCGTGATAAGAGGGGCTGACTGCGTCAGCGCCTCCACGCAGGCGCCGTTACCGTCACCGTCCCGCGGGATCGGGTGCGGGATATGGCGACTCACGTGCGAACGCTAGCGCACGGCCTTGACCGCGGCCGGCAGATCGAACAGCGTATCGAGCACAGCCTCGCAGCCATCCACCACGTCCTGCGGCAGCGGCACGATATCGGGAACGGCAAAGACGTGGCAGCCGGCCGTGATGCCCGAGACGCAGCCGTTGCGGGAATCCTCGACCACGGCACATTCCTCGGGGGCAAAGCCCACGCGCTCGCAGGCGAGCAGGTACATCTCGGGGTCGGGCTTGCCATGCACGACGTCCTCGCCGCAGGTCACCGTCTCAAACTTGTCAAAGAGACCGACCGTCTTAAGGTTGCGCTCGGCGGTAACATGGCGCGACGATGTCGCAAGGCCCACGTGATAGCCCGCAGCCAGCAGCTCGTCGAGGCACTCGGCGGCACCGTCCTTAAGCTCTAGATCGGTCTTGACCATCTCGTCGCGAATCTCCCTATGGCGACGATAGATTGCCTCAGAGATTTCGCGACTGCCGTAATGCTCATCAAGGATGTCCATGACATCGGGCAGCGTGCGACCGATAAACTGATAGATCAGCGCATCATCAATCGCGAATCCCAGCTCGGCCGCGCCCGCCTTCCACGCCTTGATACCCAAACGCTCGGTGTCGACCAGCGTTCCGTCCATGTCAAAAATAACGGCATTGATCATATCGGTCCCCTCACCGGATTGCATTACTGCCACTCTACCGCACTTTACAAACTTGTATATAACGTATATAGCATATTGCGCTTTCGTTACATAGATAGAAGTCTTATGACAAGCGGCTCGGTAGGATTATAGTTTTCGACCGAGTACTCAACGGCAAGGATCGATTCATGCTTTCAGACACCACCGCACCTGCAGAGGGGCTTCAGGACAAACTCGCAGCGCTCGAGCAGCTGCTTTTGGCATATGGACGCGTCACCATCGGCTTTTCCGGCGGCGTTGACAGCAGCTTTTTGGCCGCCGTATGCGCCCGCATCATGCCTGCCGACACGCTTCTCGTTCACCTCACCACGCCGCTCATCGGCACGCCCGAGCAGGCTTCGTTTGAGCGGGCGGTTGACGGGCAGGCCGATGAGGGGCCGCATTTCAAGCTCCCCGTGCTCAATCTTTCGGTCGATCAGTTACAGCTCCCCCAAGTAGCCTGCAACGATGCTAATCGCTGCTACCACTGTAAGCACGCCGGCTTTACCGCCATCGTCAACCACGCCAAGTCGCTGGGCTTTCCCACCGTCATCGACGGCAGCAACGCAAGCGACCGCGGCGACTACCGCCCCGGCATGCGCGCCGCCCAGGAGCTCGGCGTGCGCTCGCCGCTTATGGAGGTCGGCTTTACCAAGGACGAAGAGCGCGAGTTGCTGCGCGCCTGGGGATACCCCGTCTGGAACCTGCCGGCAGGAGCCTGCCTGGCCACGCGCGTCCCCACGGGCGAGGAGCTCACGCGCGAGAAGGTCGATGTAATCCGCACCTGTGAGGACTACCTGCACGACCTTGGCCTGGACCAGGTCCGCGCACGCCTCGTCGGCGGCTGTATGCATATCGAAGCCGCTCCCGCAGATCTCGCTAAGATTGCCGCCCTCGGCAGTGCCGCCGTCGACGGCGAGGGCAAGACCCCGTTGCCCGCCGCCATCGAGTCCGCGCTGCGCGAGCTGGGCTGCGCCCACATCTCCCCCGAGGTAACCCCCTACATCCACGGCAACATGAACCTTTAGGTTACGCCGTTTTACAAACGGCGTAACTGCTCGGCGCTGCGCAGGCCCCGGGCGCGGCAATCTGACGTTCAACTTCACGGGCGCGACCAAAAGGTCAGCGCCCGCTTGTTTCACGTCACCTTACCGCACCCGGAGCCTGCTCGCTCGCATATGCTCAACCTGGACTGCGTTAACTGACCTACCAAAAGGGACAGGTTTATTTTGGCAGGTTTTATCTGGGGAAATATCGCAGGGCAACCGCCTCTCTAGCATCCATCTATCTTTGAGAGACACTAGAGAGGCGACTCAGCCACATCTACCTCTTCCGATAGCGGCGGTTGCGGCTCGTCGATGAACCCATTACTTCAATGAGTCCTTTATCCGCCATTTTTGGCAGATGGTAACGGACGGACGAAATCTTGACCCCCGATGCAACCGCTATTTCTCGCGCCGTCATATCCATTCCGGCGCTGAGAGCCTCCAGGATCCTATCCGCCGTCGAAGCTGACAATTCTCTGCTCATATCGATAATTTCAAACGTGTCTTTGCCACATTTTGACAGGACATGTTTATCGACAAGGCCCCCGCAGATCAGGCGAATGTCATCCGAATCCCACTTCAAAGCCTCTCGTATTTTTTGAACATCGCATACGCACCCATGCTCCCGCATAAACATGAGCAATGTTTCCTCGCGATGCGTCAGTTCGGTGTCCACATGGCCCTGAATCCACATGCGGTTTTCAGCAAGCTCCGCCCCGTGCCGGGAAAGCAGCACCGTAAACGAATCGGCCTTAACGATAAATTTCGGCCTGCCAAGCGAACGAGACTCCATCTCGCGAATCATAGCCGGGATGCCAGATCCCTGACTTTCCGCAACAGCCCCCTCAGTATGCTCTAACGGCGTCGCCCCCATCAGACTCATGAGCTTTGGGTTTCGGCAGCGCGATTCCCCGTCCGCAAGATTGTCCACCGTCTTTCCGCCCCAAAGCCCGCCGGGGTTTTTGATCTCTATTCTGTCTGGGTAGATATCGACGCTCACGGCCTGCCCCACAAACATGGGCGAATACTCTCGATGGATGCAGGCATTCGCCAAGGCCTCGCGCAAAACCTCCTGGGGTACTTCCCAATCTTCCCTTCTACCAGCGCCTCGCACTATCGCCGCTTTGCGCAAGTTTCGTCCGATCGCAGCGAGGGCATCTTCGATGCAAGCCGGAATCGGGCCATCGCACAACTGGCGGTCAATAAACCGGGGTTGCCCAGGAGCAGATTTTTCCACATCGGAATGAACGGCGACATCGATCATCAGCTTGGGATAGAACTGCTGGGGGTAAATTCCCGCCGACAGCAGCCCCGCGAGCTTCACAGCTCCATCCTTTGTAGTGATATTGAGTCTGGCCAGCTGCTTTTCCAGCGTATCGGCCCCGCGCAAAACGCGCGGGGTCTGCAGCCGGCGATTTGCGATAATGGACCGCACGACATCTGGATCCAAATCCTCGACTGTTGCCTCCGAAACCACCGTACCGTCTGCATCACTCGGAAGCAACGCACTCTGTAGCTCATATAGCTCAGCGGGCGACATCTTGATATCTTTATCATCCACGCGCTTGTAGCTACCGTTCTGCACGCCGCGCGCGCCGATATAGCATGGCTTCGCTTTGAGCTCAAGTTCAAAGATGCGCACCAGAAGTACCTGGAGCCCGTCAACCTCGCCTCGATCAAGCTCATACCGCGGCGCATGGGTCACCACCGCCGCTGAGCCTCCGTCTCCGATACCCGAAACAAACTGGTCGCGTACCCTGTCGATAGCAAAGTTGGCAGAAGGAACAAATCCTTTGGCTTCGTTCAGGCCCAAAATAATGAGCCCGCCCGCAGTGTTCGCAAAAGCACTCACTGTCTCCCATACGTCTGCACTCAATTTATTCGTGCAGGCTTTAACTTCTACCGATGCGTCATCGGTCCCCCGCCTGCGAAGGCGCTCAACGATAAGGCCAAGAGGTTCATCCAACAGCATTGGCATTCCGTCTCTCTAAAACAATAGATTTATCTCTCTAAAGCTTAGTATATCTCTCTAACTTTAGAGAGATGAGCACCTTCTTTTAGAGAGAAATTTAGAGAGATGTATCGAATTCACTGCTAGATTACCTAAGGCCATCTCTCTAACCGACGTTCTCTTTAGAGAGACGTTTAGAGAGACGAGCGCATCTCTCTAACCATGGGCTCCGCTCTTTAAAGCGTACACATCCCAACCGTGCCATAAGTTGCGGCGGGCATTACCCCGCCAACCCGCCAAAAGAGGACGGGTTTATTTTGGCAGGTTTTATCTGGGAAAACGCAAGCGAGGCCACGCCGAAGCCACCGTCATCAGCCTCGGCGCATACCTTTAGCGCACGGCCCTGACCGCCGCCGTCAGATCGAACAGCGTATCGAGCACGGCCTCGCAGCCGTCCGCCACGTCCTGCGGCAGCGGCAAGATATCGGGCACGGCAAAGACGTGGCAGCCGGCCGTGATGCCCGAGACGCAGCCGTTGCGTGAGTCCTCGACCACCGCACATTCCTCGGGAGCAAAGCCCGCGCGCTCGCAGGCGAGCAGGTAGATCTCGGGATCGGGCTTGCCGTTCAGGGTATCCTCGTTGCAGGTCACCGTCTCAAACCTATCAAAGAGGCCGACCGTCTTAAGGTTGCGCTCGGCCGCAACGCGGCGCGACGACGTCGCAAGGCCCACGTGATAGCCCGCAGCCAGCAGTTCGTCCAGGCACTCGGCGGCGCCGGCCTTAAGCTCCAGATCGGTCTTGGCCATCTCGTCGAGAGCATCCCTGTAGTGGGCTTCGACCGTCTCGACGATTTCGCGGCTGCCATAATGCTCCTCAAGGATGTCCCTGACATCGGGCATCGAGCGACCGATAAACTGATGGACCAGCGCATCGTCAATCGCGATCCCCAGCTCGGCAGCGCCCGCCTTCCATGCCCTCATGTCCAAACGCTCGGTATCGATCAGCGTTCCGTCCATGTCAAAAATGACAGCCTTGATCATATCGACCCCCTTCGCCGGCTTGCGTTACCGCAACCCTACCCCCACTTTGCAACTTGTATATAACGTATATATCATATCGCTCCAACCTGCTGAAAAGGGACAGGTTTATTTTGGCAGGTTTTATCTGGGGAAACGCAGACAGGGCCGCAACGTCGTATGCGTTGCGGCCCTGCTCCTTGGAGAAGGATCAATAGATTGAGCGGGCTGGTTGCACCTAACCCTCGAGCCCGGCGTTAATAAGCTCCGCGATCTCGGCGGGATCGGTGCTGGCGCGCACCTTTTCGCGGAAGCCGGCATCCATCAACATCACGGCAGCCTTAGAGAGCAGACGCAAGTGCGTGGTTCCAGCTTCGCCGGCGGGCACGTACAGTGCAAGCGCAACATCGACGGGCACGCCATCGAAGCTCGGCCACTCGACGGGCTCGGCCAGCTTGAGCACGGCAACGCCCGGCTTATGGATCGCGTCGCTTTTGGCATGCGGAACGGCAAAACCGGCGACAAGGCCACTCTCGGCCTCGTTCTCGCGAGCAATAAAGGCAGCCTCTACGGCAGATGCGTCATCGGCAAAGCCGAGATCGACGGTCTGCTCGGACAAATAATGCAGGGCGTCCTCGTGCGAGGCGGCGGTATACCCGATTGTCAGTTGGTTGGCAGATACAAACCCCGTGGGAACCTTCCTTACAACACGGACCTGACCGCAGCCTCGATACCGTCGGCGTCCAAACCGTACTTGTGCAGCAAATCGACCGCAGGGCCGGACTCGCCGTACACATCGCGCACGCCGACGCGACGCATCGGCACCGGATGCTGCTCCGCGAGTGCCGAGGCCACGGCCTCGCCAAGACCACCGATAATCGAATGCTCCTCGGCGGTGACCACGCGACCAGTCTTCTTGGCGCTGGCAACCACCAGGCGCTCATCAAGCGGTTTGATCGTATGCATGTTGATGACCTCAGCATCGATGCCATCGGCAGCGAGGGCCTCGGCAGCCTCAAGCGCCTCGGCGACCATGAGGCCGCACGCGATGATGGTCACATCGGATCCCTCGCGCACGACCACGCCGCGACCGATCTTGAACTCATAGTCCTCATGGTCGTTGATGACCGGTGTTGCCAGACGGCCGAAGCGCATGTAGACCGGTCCCTCAAACTCATAGGCGGCGCGTACGCAAGCGCGAGCCTCGATGTCATCGGCGGGAACGATCACCGTCATGCCTGGGATCGTGCGCATGAGCGCAATGTCCTCGCAGCACTGATGTGTGGCGCCGTCTTCACCGACCGAGATACCCGCATGCGTGGCGCCGATTTTGACGTTGAGGTGCGGATAGCCGATAGCATTACGTACCTGCTCGTACGCGCGGCCAGCGGCGAACATGGCAAAGGTGCTCGCAAAGGCGACGTGACCCGTGGTCGCAATGCCAGCGGCAAGCCCCATCAAGTTGCCCTCGGCAATGCCGGCGTCGTAGAAGCGCTCAGGGTGCGCAGCCTTGAACTTACCGGTCTGCGTTGCGGCGGCCAGGTCGGCATCGAGGACCACAAAGTCATCGCGCTCATTGCCCAGCTCGACAAGTGCCTCGCCATAGCTAACGCGCGTGGCGACTTTTTTGACCTCTGCCATTAGAGCTCCTCCCCTGCTGCTGCGAGCTCGGCCATGGCCTGCTCAAACTGTTCATCGTTGGGTGCCTTGCCGTGCCAGCCCACCTGATTTTCCATAAAGGAGACGCCCTTGCCCTTCACCGTCTCGGCGATAATGGCCACAGGCGAGTCGCTCACTTTGCGAGCCTCGGCAAAGGCGGCGGCAATCTGCGCCATGTCGTTACCGTCGGCCAGCTCGATCACATGCCACTTAAAGGCGCGGAACTTGTCGGCAAGCGGCATAGCCGAGTTAACTTCGTCGATACTGCCGTCAATTTGCAGGCCATTGTGATCGACGATAGCGACGAGGTTATCCAAGTCGTGGTTGCCGGCGAACATGGCCGCCTCCCACACCTGGCCCTCCTCGCACTCGCCGTCGCCCAACAGCGTGTAGACGCGGTAGCTGTCACCCCAGCGCTTTGCGGCGAGTGCCATTCCAACCGCGGCGGAGATACCCTGACCGAGCGATCCGGTCGACATGTCGACGCCCGGCGTGTCATTCATATTGGGATGGCCCTGCAGGCGGCTGCCGATACGACGGAGCGTCTCGAGCTCCTCCTTGGGAAAGAACCCGCGCTCGGCGAGCACGGCATAGAGCGCCGGAGCGCAGTGTCCCTTGGAGAGCACAAAGCGATCGCGATCGGCCTTGTGAGGGTCGGCATGATCGATATTCATTTCCTCAAAGTACAGATACGTCATGATGTCGGCTGCACCGAGCGATCCGCCCGGATGCCCCGACTTGGCGGCGTGAACCGCAGTCACGACACCCTTCCTGACCTCATTGGCGACCTTCGCCAGTTCCTGGTTGGTCATACGAATTCCTCTCTTGAGAACAACCCCGGCACTGGATGATGCGATGCCGGGACAATTCACTCGTTTAAGCCCGCGCGACGACCTTTTTCCAGTCAGCCTCGAAGGAGACGAGACTTTGATCGGCCAGCGTGTGGTGCAGCCACTTCTTGAGCGCGGTCATAGGCACGGTCGCGATGTCGGCGGAGTCAATGTCTTCCCGCGTCAGCTCCTTCTCGAAACCCAGGCCGCCCTGGGCCTCAGCCTTGTGCTCAATGCCACAAGCGGCGCATTCATTTTGAATCGTCTTCTGAGCCATATACGTGTGGGCGATACCCACGGTACAGACGGCACCGCCTGCGATCTTCAATTTTCAGATGGCGTGCCAGACGGAAATTTCACCCTAAAACACAAAAGCCCCAAGTCAACAAAAGCCAGGAGCCTTTGCCAACTTGGGGCATTACGGGTCGCCGCCGTACAGGCAACGACGACCCTTACTCCTTCTGCATCAACCGATATAGACAACTCGGCTTGTCCAGTTACGGCAGGATGTGGAATCCAAGCGTTTCGATATCACGCGCGAAACCCTTAACGGTGTCGAGCGAGTACTCCATGAGGTCCTTACCGACGTTCTTGCGCTTGGCCAGAATGCCGTTGGGAACGGTAATGATCTGGCACCCCACGGACTCGGCCTGATAGATATTCAGCAGCTCACGGGTAGACGCCCAGAGCACCTCACACTGCGGCTTTGCCGCGGCCTTTTTGACAGACTCAGCCATCAACGGCAGCGGATCAACGCCGGTGTCGGCAATACGGCCGGCGAAGATAGAGATGATAGACGGCGTCTCAGCGGAGACAGCGTCCACAAACTCATCGACCTGCTCGGGAGTAAAAATCGTCGTAACATTTACCTTGATGCCGTCGGCAGAAAGGCGCTTAACGAGCGCCCCGGTCGACTCACCCTTGGTGTTGAGAGCCGGAATCTTGACATACACATTGTCAGCCCAAGTCGCAATCTCGCGAGCCTCGGCCTCCATGCCCGCTTCATCGTCCGCAAAGACCTCAAACGAAACCGAGACATCGGTGATGTGCTCGAGCACGGTCTTGGCGAACTCGCGGTAATCGGTCACGCCGCCCGCCTTCATAAGCGAGGGATTAGTCGTAAAGCCCTGAACGTTACCGTTCTCGGCCATGTCGAGCATGCCCTCGAGATTAGCACCGTCGGCAAATACCTTGATTGCCATAATGTACTCCTTACATACATGATGATATAGAAATGTACGGACTGAATTGTTTGTCAAAAGCGCCGCCGCATCAGAGTGGAACGGAGAGCCCCTTAATTGAGTTCGATCTCGAGGTGGTAGAGGTCGGCACGGTAGAACGACTCCACATACTCACGGGGCACATTCTGCTGGTCATGAGAAACCCTCGTAATGTTAAGCAGCGGAGCACCGGCGCTGATGCCCAAAAGCTCGGCCTGCTCGTCGGTAGCAACGCAAGCTCCAATCTTTTGGCTCACACGGCTCCAGCGAATATCGCACGAGTTATTGAGGTAAGAGCGAAGCGATTCCTTGGAAAAGTCGCGCTCCGCAATATGCGGAACATAACCGTCTTCGTAATAAATCGTCTCCAGATAGAATGGGCGGTCGCCCGACACGCGTACGCGGCGAAGGCAAAAGGCCTTTGTGCCCTCAGCCAAGCCCAGCTCGTGGGCAACGTGTTGAGGCATGGCTACAACGCCTGACTCAATCAAACGTTTTTGAGGCACTGCAAACTCGTCCACATTCTTTTTGATATAGCTCGAGACGCGCTTGGGCGAGCTGAGTGGCACGTTAGCAACAACCTCTGATCCGCGTCCGCGCTTCTTCTTAATCAAGCCATTATTAGAAAGCAGCTCCATCGCTTTGCGCGCCGTTGCACGCGAAACGTCATAGCGCTTCATAAGATCGCTTTCGGAGGGAATGTAGTCACCAATCTTGTAGGCACCGCTCGTAATTCCCTGGAACAGGATATCGTACAGCTGAGAATACAGCTGCTCCTTGCCGCTAAAATCGAGCTCAGACGTATCGGTCATCATCCCTCCCCTATCTGGACCAGTTCTTTAACTCCTTGATATCAGATGCTGTCTTTTAATAAATGTTAACCGCAAAATCTTAAAAGACTCACATCGATAACGCCGCCCGCGCATAATTCACTCCAGCCGAGCATGCTTCACCAACTCGCCACTATCTTGGGGCATTCTTTATGCAAAGAATGCCCCAAGCCGCCTCTAGCGTGCGCCGAAAAGCTTGCGTGGGCTGGCGCTCGCGCCGATACGATCGGCACCAGCGCCCGACATAAGCGCAAGGTCTTCTTTCGTGCGCACGCCGCCCGATGCCTTGACCTTTACACGCCCGCCCAGCTCTTGAGCAAACAGATAAACGTCCTCAACTTGGGCGCCAGCCGTGCCAAAACCGGTAGACGTCTTAATAAAGTCTGCACCGGCAGCCTCGACCGCATGGCAGATCGGCTTTTTGGTTTCCTGCGCCAGATAGCACGTTTCGACAATGACCTTGAGCGTCGCATTGGGCACAGCCTCGCGCACGGCTCGAATATCGTCCTCAATCGCCTGGTAGTCGCGGGCCTTAACCATACCCTGATCGATCACCATGTCGATTTCGGAGGCACCGTTGGCGTAGGCATCGGCCGCTTCGACGGCTTTCGCGGCGCTCGTCATATAGCCAAGCGGGAAAGCGATGACCGTGGTAAGCGAAAGGTCGGGATAGGCCTTGTGAGCACGGGCGATATACGAAGGCGGAATGCATGCGCTGGCACAACCGCACTCGAATGCCTCGGCGCAAATGGCATCAATCTGATCCCAGGTCGCCGTCGGCTTAAGCAATGTATAGTCGATGCGCGAGCAGAGGTCCTCATCGGTAAGCTCTGCCCCCGCCTTGGCGGCAATGGCGGCAACCGACGAGGGATCATCCAGATACTCATCAACCTTGGCCAAAAAGCCCGGATAATCAACGGCATCGACATTGGTCACGTCAAGCTCAATGGTATGACCCAGCTCAAACGTATCATAGCCACGGTTTTTGATGCGGTCGACAAGGATATCCAGATCGACCAGGTCGTCGCCCTTGCTACGATCCTCGAGCACATCGCCCTTGTGATAATGCGTCACAATGTGCGCAAGATGACGCGTCGGCTTAAGATCGCGAGCACGGTAGCGTTTGCTAATCATAACGGGATCGGCGACAAGGCGAATCGTGAGCACACGGTAGCCGTGCTTGTCCGCCAACTCGGCGAGCCTGTCGTGCTGCTTGGCAGAGAACGGATAATCGCACATAATCTGCGGCCCATCCGCCATGGCGACATCGAGGCGACGGAACCACTCCTGAAGAGCGTTCGCATCAACCTGTGCCTTTTCCTCGGCATTGTTAAAGCCGTACGTATCCCAATACTCTTCCTTAACGTCATCAAGCGATACGCTCAAAAAGCTCTCGGATGTATGGCGAGCCTTGATGCGATCAGCCAAATCGGTTTTGCCCGTAGCCGGAGGCCCGGCAAGCAAAATCAGCGTCTTTTCCATGCTAGGAAACCCTTCTTACTACCCGATTATTTGCCACGAAGCTGGTCTTTGGAGATGGCAAGCATCTCGGTAACCTTGTCCATGTAATACTTGATAGCCTCATCGTCTTTCGCTTCGGCGGCAGCCGCACGCTTCTTGTTGTAAAGCTTAACCAGTGCCGCAGACGCCTTGCCCATCGTGCGATTGGCTTCCAGACTTTGCTCGTATGCCTCAACGGCCTCGTCGACCATGTTAGCATCGGCATAAAGCTTGCCAATTTCGTTTAGAACGTTTGCGGCAGCGACGCCCTCCTTGCCCTCGAGCTCGGAACGCTTTGCCTTAACGGCGTCGAGAACGGCATCTCGATCGAGAACGGGTGCGGTCTCGGCTGCAGCGGAGGCCACCTTCTCCTTTTTCTTGCCAAATCCAAACAAACCCATTGGAAACCTCCACTAGCAGTAATAAACGAAAGGGGTTGTTCCCCTGCCGGGGACCAGGCACAGGAACAACCCCCTTGAAGAAAGACTTGGACCTTCGTCAGGCGCTACAAGAATCCTTATGCGATACCAAAGACGCTGAGGATGGACTTGATGGCCATGAAGAAGAAGCCGGTGACGACGGTGTCGACGTCGGTGCAGGTCATGTTCACGAAGCCAATCTGAGCGAGCATCGGGGACAGGAGCGCAGGCAGGATCATGATGAAGATGCCGTGGAAGATGCAGCCGATGATGGCGCCGCGACGACCGTCGATGGCGTTACCGAAGATACCAGCAGTGCCGCCAGCGAAGAAGTTGGACATAACGCCGGGGATGACGAGGGTGCCCATGAAGCCGGTGATAGCCATGCCGATCAGCGAGCCAAGCGTGGTGAACACAAAGCCGAAGATAACGGCGTTAGGGGCATAGGTGAACAGGACAGGGCAGTCCAGAGCGGGGCGCGCATCGGGGACGAGCTTCATCGAGATGCCCTGGAAGGCGGGGACGAGCTCGGCGAGCAGCAGGCGGACGCCGGCGAGCAGGACGTACAGACCAACGACGAACTGCATGGCCTGGAGGAAAGCGTAGACCATGAAGTTGGTGGCGCCGCAGTAGTCAGCAGCAGCAGCGGGACCAGCGAAAGCAGCGACGACCAGGTAGAAAACGATCATGACCAGGCCGACGGCAGCGTAGGTATCCTGGAGGAAGGACAGGGACTGCGGAATCTCGAGATCCTCGGTGGACTTGGACTCCTTGCCGCCAGCGAGCTTCTTGGTGATGCTTGCGACAAGAGCGGTGAACATATAGCCAAAGGTGCAGAAGTGACCCAGGGCAATGTCATCGGACTCGGTGATCTTGCGGACAACGGGCTGAGCGAAGGCAGGCATGAGGGTAGCGAAGGCACCACCGACGATGGAGCTGACGACGATCAGGGGGATACCGCGCAGGCCGCAGAAGAAGGCGAACACGACGCAGAGCGTGGACTCCCACAGAAGGGCCTGGCCAGTCAGGAACACATACTTAAACTTGGTGAAACGAGCGAGGATGATGTTCACCACGAAGATGCCAGCGAGGCAGATGGCGATCTCGGAACCAAGGCCGAGGTCGGTCATTGCCTGACCGTTAATGCCCTCGATGGAAGCGACGACAGCGGTCATGCCGTTGAAGCCGAAGGCGGAGTTGAACATATCGCCAAAGTAGGCAAGAGACCCCTGCATGACGCTCGAGCCGGCAGCCAGAACAAGGAAGCCAAGCATCGTCTTAAACGTGCCGAGCAGCACGTCGTTGGCCGGCTTCTTCTGAAGCACAAGGCCCAGGCAGGCGACGAGACCGATAACAACGGCGGCCTGCGTCAGGATGTTATTGATAATAAACTCAAGAACAGCCATGTTGTACACCCCTTTTTCTCATGTACATTTCTATCAATCTAGGTGAAAAGACCCTTACTCTAGGACGCCCATCTCCTTGAGCACCGGAGTCAACTTCTCCTCGATTTCCTTCTTATCGACAAGACGCTTAAGGAACACGCAGGGAAGACCGGTGTTGTAGCTCTCGATCTGCGTCTTGAAGTTTTCGGCAGCGACAATCATGTCAAAGCCCTTGGAGGCACCCGCGGCGCTGGAAACACTGTCGTGGTCCATCTTGCACTGGACCCCGAGCTTCTTCATAACCTGCTCAATAGCCATCTGGCAGGCAAAGCTGCTTCCAAGACCATTGCCGCAGCAGCACAAAATCTTGACCATGTTCATTTCCTTTCCTTTCGGGGCACGCGCCCCACCTCGGGTTAATTGCGGACGAATACATGGACTCGCCCGCACCAAGCGGCGTTGTTTTACGCCGTCGCACCCGTAAATGCCTGATAAATCTCGTCGGCGTCATCCGAAGCGACGATTTGCGCGATCTTATCTTCGTCCATAAAGATGCCGGCAAGCACCTGCATGGCCTCGATATGAGAATTAGAATCCTCGGCCGCAAGTGCGACCAAGAGACGAACATCAAAGCTGTCTTCCGAAAACTTAACGGGCTTCTTCAGGACCGTCACGGCAAGCTGACCTTTAATGCAGCCGTCTTCGGGGCGGCCGTGAATCAGCGCAACGTCTTCGGTGAGCACGTAGTAGGGACCCATCTCGTTTGTTGCACGGATGATCTCATCCGCATAGCGATCCTCGACGTAACCACCCTCGCTGAGCGGGGCGATCGCAAGCTTGATCGCGTCCTGCCAGGAATCGACAGAATCGGCAAGGCGAACGTTTTCGCGCTTGAGCATCTCCGTAATCTGCATCGGTGCGCCTCGTCCCTAAGCGACGATATTCTTGAACAGGCTGATGCGGTGCTCGACAACCTCTTCGACGGCCTTCTGAGCAGGCATAACCATGTTGCGGTTGGAGGCGTTCTCCTTGAGCTCGTCATAGCACTGCTTGGAGGTCTTGTTCCAGTTGACGAGCAGATCGGTGCCAACATTGAACTTGCGGATACCCAGGTCGATGACGTGACGAACATCCTCGTCCTTAACACCGGTGCCACCATGGATGACCAGGGGGAAGCCGTTCACGGCATCGCGAATCTTCTCGAGCTGATCGAAGGAGATGCTGGTCTTGGACTTGTACTGGCCATGGTTGGTACCGATAGCGACGGCAAGGGCGTCGATGCCGGTCTTCTCGATGAACTCGACAGCCTGCTCGGGATCGGTGTAGCGCACATCGGCGTCGGCAACAGCGACGCCATCCTCGGTACCGCCGACGGTGCCAAGCTCGGCCTCGACAGAAGCGCCGTGGGCCTGAGCCATCTCGACGATGCGCTTAGTGCCAAGGATATTCTCCTTGAAGGGAAGCGCAGAGCCGTCAAACATTACCGAGCTATAGCCAGCCTCGAGAGCCTTGCGGATCTCGTCGAAGTTCTTGGCGTGGTCGAGGTGGAGAACAACGTTGACGTCGTACTCCTCGGCCATGGACTTGCACACAGCAACCAGGTTGCGATGACCAACATAGCTAGCGGTGCCCTCGGAGGTCTGGATAATCACGGGGGTGTGCAGGCGAGCCGCGACGCGAATAATCGACGGGCACATCTCGAGGTTATGGGTGTTGAAAGCACCAACGGCCATGTTGAGCTGGTTGGCCTCTGCCAGGACTTCGCGCAAGGTTACGTACATAGTGTTTGCCTCCTGTTGTCTCCACTGGATGTATCAAGCGGCGACCGCACAGGGGGTGCCGGTCGCCGTTCTTGATCGACAACTAGGTTATCACAAACGTCCGTATATTCGGTTGTCCGTATGATATTTCGTTTGATGTGTTCCGATTTGACCGTTCACCTGAATTTTCCGACCGTTTACCCGTAAAAATAGGGCGCCCGCAACCCATGCGGACGCCCTTGTCTGTCAGCCGCTCTCAACCAAAACGATATGTCCGCTTTAGATAAACGAGCGCAAACGGCGACGAAATTCTAGCCATGATCTTGCGCCGAGTTCGCCCAATGCAGCCCCTTGCGGAAAATCCGTCCCAAAATAGTTGCTCGGAATGGGACAGGCTTTCCACTTGAAGCCCAACCGGAAAGTCTGTCCCGGAATGAGCCACCGGAGCGGGGCGCGCTTTCCAAAACCCACCCCATCGGAAAAGCGCATCTCTCTATTTAGCCAAAAACTGGGGCGCACGGGCCTTAACAGGGAAACGCCGCGAAGCGACCGAGATGCTCCTCTCGCTACTCGATGGCAGCAGCACGCCCGATGAGCAGCGCATTCTCGAATGTAAGCTCAATTGGCTCGGTTCCATCACAATCTAGCCATAAGCCCAACATGGGGGCAAATGAATCAGTAGCGTTTGTCCCAAATCTTGAGTATTTGTTCGGCAGAACGGCCCCTGCCGGCTCCTGCTAGACTGGTAGATTCGCAACCGACTAACCAGGAGCCCCCATGTCGCGCAAGTCCGCCTACAAGCAAGTACTTTCCATCGGCACCGCCGTGGTGCTGGGATTTGCGCTGTTTACAGGATCGCTCGACGGGGCGCCCAAGCTGCTGTCGCCGCAAAGCGATGAGCAGGCGGCGGCCCTGGCCGAGAAGCAAAGCGAGAGCCCCAGCCGCACTGACGACGAGGAAGACTTGGTCGCCCGCCTCGAATCGGGAACGGCAAGCTCCACGGATTCCGAAGGCGGCCAAAGCACCGGCGATGGCTCCGAATCCACCACGACCGGCACCGTTGACGATGTCTCTTCGAACGCCACCCCCATCGACGAGGTCGAAAACCCCGATCTCGACCGCGCCCGCGGCGTATATCTCAGCAGCATCCCCGACTACGCCGGCAACCCCTACGTTACCCTTCGCGCCGACGGCACGCATCCGCTCGGCACACCGTCGTTCACGCTCGATGAATACGAACGGGCCACCGAAGAAGGATGCTTTAAGAGGTTCTCAAAGCTCGACAGCCTGGGCCGTACCCGCAAAGCACTCGCCTGCATAGGACCCGAATCGCTCGGTCAGGGCAAGCGCGGCGATATCTCGCGTATCCACCCCGCCGGATGGCACCAGCAGCGCTACGACTTTATTCCGAGCCAGAGCCTCTATAACCGTTGCCACCTTATCGCTTGGTCGCTCTGCGGCGAAAACGCCAACCGCAAAAATCTCCTGACCGGCACGCGCTATCTCAACGAGACGGGCATGTTGCCCTTCGAAGAGCAGATCCTCGGCTATATCCGCGACACGGGCAACCACGTGCTCTACCGCGTCACGCCCATGTACAACGAAGAGGAACTCGTCTGCCGCGGTGTCCGCCTCGAGGCGCAGTCGGTCGAGGACCACGGCAAGACCCTCTGTTTCCACGTTTATTGCTACAACTTGCAGCCGCATGTGCAGATCGACTACGCCACCGGCCGCAACCAGGCCAACGGCAACTAATCCCGAAGTAAGGACAGACCCCTTTTTGAGATTATGCCACTCGCTCTGCACCATTAGTCAAATTCGGAGTCTGTCCCCACTTTAGAGTTGAGGAGGGATTCGAGACTACGGATGTAGATGGCGAGCGCGCGCTTGAGCTGGTGCTCCCAAATACCCTCATTGGGGCCGTGCTCGGGACCGACCCAATCGGGCAGAGGCTCGGTTCGGTCGAGCGGACCGAACCCCACGGCGCGAGGAAAATGATGTGCATACGTGCCCCCGCCGATGGCAAACGGTACCGCGGGCCGGCCCGCGAACTCCTCGTAGGCACGGCGGAGCACCATGACCTCGGGCGATTGGGGGTCCATGGTGAACGGCTCCCTCGTATGGGTGATACGCACCTCGCAGCCGCACTCGCGCGCCACATCCTCGATGCGACGGCTCACCCGCTCGACATCGACCGCACCCGGAAGGCGCGCATCGAGTGTGAGCACAAAACGCCCTGCCTGGGTGCGTACAGTTCCGCCGATACACGTGAGGCCGCCGAACAGCTCGTCAGCGACATCGATTCCCAGGCCGGAGCCGTCCCATGCACCAAGGGCCCGTTTGCAAAAGCCAAGGAACTCCCGCTCGGCTGCGCTGCAGATACCGCATGCAGCCAGATAGGCCACCAACACGCCGATGGCGTTCACCGTACCCGCCGGTTCGGCGGCATGACCGGCGACACCGTGGGCCACAATGCGGGCCACTCCGCCGCCGACGGGCTCCACATCGATCCCCTCGGCGCGAGGTAGCCCATTCATACGAGCGCCCATGTGCACGAGCGCTTCAGCGCGGGCGGGCACCGCGTTTCTCGCCACGCCACCCGCAAACTCAATGATTGCCCCGGCGCTGTCAACCGCGTGAACGACCTCGGCGTTGACGCAGCCCTTCTCCCCGCAGCAGACGGCAAACTCAGCATCGGGTGTGAACAAAAATGCCGGTGACTCGTGATCTACCAGGTAGCGGCGCACATCCATCATGCCCGACTCCTCCGAGGCACCCAAGATGCAGCGAAGCGTCCGCTGCGGCTTCCAGCCGCTACGCACGCGGCGCGCCAAAAACCCGGCAGCATAGATCGAGGCCAGCGCCGCGCCCTTGTCATCGAGCACGCCACGACCCAAAAGCACGCCCTCGCGGCGCGTCACGGCATAGGGTTCGACCGTCCAGCCCTCGCCGGCGGGAACCACGTCCACATGGGCGATCGTCGCCACCTGTTCGGGCGTCTCGCCGACAAGCTCGCCATACGCGACGTACCCATCGCAGTCAACGACCGCAAGCCCTTGGCGGCGCAGCACATCCATCGCAACGCAAAGCGCCCGATAGCATTCCAGGCCCCAAGGAGCGCCCGCCGCGGCACATGACTCGTCGACCACGCTCGGCACGACCACGAGCGCCTCGAGATCATCAAGAAAACTCGGCCAGACCTTGTCCACATAGGCGCGAATCTCGGCAGCCGGCGTCAGCTCGACCCCCGTTGTCGATCCAGCAGCGCCCGCCACGCCACATGCGGCCGCAAACACCCCGCGCGCCTCCATCGCCTCATCACTCATCGCTCTTCTCCTCGGCATAGCCAAAGTCGCGCCCTAAGAACGCGACTGTTTCCTCATAGGTGCGCGGCAGGCGCACGTGAGCGCGCTCGGCATCGTGCAGCACGGAGAACAGATAGTTGAACATGCTGCTCTTGTCGGCCAGACGCTGACTCGCAAGCGTTACCACCACCAGGTCGATCTGCTCGTCGCCGTCGCACAGGGGCGCGTCGGGCATGATGGCGAGCAGACGAAACGTCGAGGCCGCGACCGGCGTGATGGTATGCGGGAACGCGACATGTCCCAGCTGTAGACGGTCGCCCTGACGCTCGCGATCTATGATGAGGGCTGCCTCGCCGGCCGAGATCGCATGCGCTGCTACCAGTCCGCCGAGGGCGCGCGACAGCTCATCGAGGTAGTCGCCGGCACCAACATGCAGCTCCAGATAGCTCGCACGCGGCAGCAAGCTCGCGATATCGCGCTCATAGAGCACACGCAGCGCCATCTGGCGGATGCGGTCGACCTCGTAGGCCGAGAGCACACCCGAGAATGAAAGATCCCATTCACGAGCGGCCTTAAAGTTGCGCGCGGCCGCAGCATCGCCCACCACCAGGTCGAACGACCCATCTTTGAGCGCGCGCCGGGCGAGCGGCTCGCTGTCCACGAGCTCGACCTCAACGCCGTCGGTGCCGCGCTCGATCAGGGATTTGTTGATAGTCGCCACGGAGGGTCGCCCGCAAACCAAAAGCAGACTCACGGGGCTGCGCGTGAAGTGCTCCAGCGAGGCCAGCACGTAGAGCGAGAGGAAGTCGGGCTCTACAAACAGGCGCTCGTCGAACGCGCGCAGGCACTCGGAGAGGTCGGCGCCGAAATCGAACTCGAACGGATGCTCCATACGGATCCCGCGCATCTGCTTTTGGATCTCCACCGACATGAGCGTGGGAAAGAGAGCGCAGCGCAGTACATGGTCGAAGATAAGACTACCGAGGTCCTCGCGCGTCGACTTGATGCCGTGCGAGGCGAGCACCTCGCCGATGCGCGCCAGGATGGCCGCACGGCACGTGACCAGGCGATAGAGCAGGTCCTTCTTGCGCTGCTGGAACTCGGTGACGGCACGCGCGCCGGCATCTGCCCCACCCGGGGCATCGGGCACGAGCCACGCGCTGCACCAGACGGCAGCAAGCGTCTGCATCCTCAGCTGGCGCTGTGACAGATACGGCTCCATGAGTAGGCGATATTCCTCGCCCCGCTCGCCGATCAGGCGCATCAGGGCGTCCCAGCCGCACGAGCGCTCGAGCTCGGCGGCAATACCAGTATTGTCGATGGCGAGCGCCGCCAAGAGATCCGCCGGCCCCATGCCGCTAAAGTCTGCATCGATCCCGTAGCCCACACGCGCCTCGAGCGCAACGACTCCGCGCAGCCGAACGTTGATCTCATCCATCGCTGCGCGCACGGAGCGGACCGAGAGATAAGTCTCCCCCGAAACCTGCACCGTCGAGATCCCCGGCCGGGAGAGCACGCACATGAGGACACGCGCCTCATCGGTGAGGTCCTGCGACAGGACGGAGGCGATTGCGTCCTCGGACGTGACCACCAGATGGTAGTTGGGATCGCTCGAGATGGTGCCGGCACCCACGGACTCGAGCCACGCGCTCACGCTCGCCACTTCGCGCACCACGGTACGGCGGGAGACGCCGAGTGCCTCAGCGAGCTCGGCGCCGGAGCGTGGACCGTCGTCGAGCGCCCGCAGGAGCTGTCTCTGTCTCTTGCTGATCATGCCGCTACGAGCGGATGCCGGCGAGCATCCGCTCCATCCCCCTCTCGACCTTCGAGTGCGAACAGGCGAGATTCATGCGCAGGTACCCGGCACCGCCGTACGTCTCGCCCGACATGATGCCCACATGGCCCACCTCAACGAGCCGGCGCTGGAGCTCGGCTGCATCCAACCCCAGGCCCGAGGCATCCATCCAGGCAAGATAGGTCCCCTGCGGCACCGCAAAGCGGATCTCGGGCAGATTGGCGACAAGGAAATCCTTGAGCGCCTGCATGTTGCCGCGAATATAGGCCACAAGCTCGTCCACATACTCGGAGCACGAGCGATACGCCGCCATCTGGGCAGTCATCCCCAAGATACTCACACTCGACAGGGCATTTTTTTGCTTGAGCTCGAACAGGAAGCGTTCGCGCAGGTCATCGTCGGGGATGAACGCATAGGACCCGATGAGCCCGGGCGTGTTGAACGTCTTGGAGGCCGAACACAGCAGCGCCACGCCCTCGCGCGTAATGTTCGTCACGGGTGTGTAGGGAGTTTCGCCCAGAATCATATCGCGATGGATGTCATCCGAGATGAGAAAGACCCCGTTGGCATGGCAGAGCTCCACGATACGAGCAAGCTCGCCTGCCGTGAAGACCTTGCCTGTGGGGTTATGCGGGTTGGTGAGCAGCATAACCTTTGCCTCGGGGCGGGCAAGCGCCACCTCGAGGGCATCCCAATCGAGACCGTAGCCGTCCATGGCGCTCGCCTGAGCGACGGCCACAAGCTCGCGCCCGTTGCCCTCAATCAGGCCGTAGAAGGCGTCGTACATGGGAGTGAGCGTCACCACGGCGTCATTCGGCTCGCTCACCAGGCGAATGACCGTCGCAGCCGAGAAGATAACGCTCGGGCTGTACACGACCCAGTCCATGTCCACGTGGGACGCCCCGTCCCTGGCAAACCAGCCGGCAACACTACCCTTGTAGTCACTATGGTTCCAGCGGGTATAGCCAAAGATGGGGTGTTCCATGCGGGCGCGGAGGGCGTCCATAACCTCGTCGGGCACGGCGAAGTCGGTGTCCGAGATGGAAAAGGGAAGCACGTCTGCGCTGCCAAACCGGTCGGCCGCATAGTCCCATTGGGTGCTGTAGGTACCCATTCTGTCGATGACGCGATCGAAGTCGTAACGCATTTCCCCATTCCTTTCATTGAAACCTGCGGAGCCGCCGAACAGACCGGCGACCCCGCAGGGCTAATTATTCTATCGAGACTTAGGCGTTCTGAGCCTCGCGCTTCTTCATCCAAGCGGACTTGAAGACGATAATGAGGGCGATGTTCAAGACCAGACCCACAGCGACGGCGATGTAGTAGCTGGTCGCCGGGTAGATGAGGCCCAGGAATGGATCGAAGATGCCGATGCCCGGAGCGATGCGCTGGACGCCAAGGGCCATGGAGATGGCACCGGCGACGCCGCCGGCGATGACGTTCGCGGAGATCATAGGCAGGGGTGCGGCCAGGGCATAGGGGATAGCCGGCTCGGTGGCGACGGTTGCGCCGACAATGAGCGCAGGGATTGCGGAGTCGCGCTCGGCCTGCGTGAAGAGCTTCGGACGGATCCAGGTAGCGATGGCAGCGGCCATCGGCGGAAGGATCGTCACGACGCCTACGATGCCGTACCAGTCGTACACGCCGGAGCCCAGCAAGGAGAAGGAGAAGAACCAAGCGGCCTTGTTGACCGGGCCGCCCATGTCGAAGGCGAGCATGGCGCCTACCAGGAAGGCAGCGACGAGCTTCATCGAGCTCGGGATGGAGCTCAACAGGCCGACGAAGGCGTTCATAAGCCAGGACACGGCCGGGCCGATGATATAGTACGTGCCCAGTCCAAAGATAAAGAGCGTCACGACCGGGATGATCAGGAAGCCGAGCAGGGACTGGAAGTTCTTGCCCAGGTTGATCTTTTTCATCGCCTTGACGAAATAGCCGATTGCAAGGCCGATCACGCAGGCGCCCAAGAAGCCTGCGCCGACCTCGGTGCCGAGCAGGTCGGTACTGTTGGCGAGGTAACTGCAGATGAAGGCCGGCATGATGGCGGGCTTATCACCGATGGCGTTGGCGATGAAGGCGCCCATCATCGGGATCATGAACGTGAAGCCCAGGCCGCCGATGGTATTGAGCACCCAAGCGAGCGAAGCCATCTGGCCGTCGCCAGGGGCTACATTGGGCGCGCCGAACTGGGCCATAATGGAACCGATGGCCATGAGTACGCCGCCGCCGATGACAAACGGCAGGGCCGCGGAGACGCCGGCCATGAGGTAGCTCATGATGCCGGTGGTGACGCTCTCCTGCTTGGCGCCGAGCTTGACCGCGGAAGCCTGGAAGACCTTGGATTCACTCTCAAGGTTGCCCATAAGGCTGTCGATGCGCTTGAGGGCCTCGGAAACGGGCACTTCAACGACCTTCTTGCCGTCGAAGCGAACACGATCGTCATCGTTCATGCCGCGACCGAGCGCGAGGACGACGTAGTCGGCCTCCTTGATCTGCTCGGGCGTAAGCTTGTTCTCGACGCCGCTGGCACCCTGGGTCTCGACGTGAACCTCATAACCCAGCTCGGTGCCCTTCGTCTTGATCGCCTCGGCCACCATGTAGGTGTGTGCAATGCCGGCCGGGCAGTTGGTGACGGCCACGATTGACTTTGCCATATGCTTCTCCCCTCTTTCCTTTCACACGGGGTTGAACATTACCTGCTATCCGACGACGTCCTGGATGAGGGCGCACACGTCTTCGATGGAGTCGCCCTTGAGATGGTCGACGAAATCCTTGTGCACGAGGCGACGTGCTAGTTTGGCGAGCAGCTGCAGATGGGTGTCGCTGCCACTCTCGGGGACGAGAATGTTGATGACCGTGTCGACGGGAGCGTCGTCGAGCGCGTGCCACTCGACGGGCGCGGTCAGGCGCGCGAAGAGAATGGCGGGGGCACTGACGTTGGCGCTCTTGGTATGCGGGACAGCCACGCCGTTGCCAAAGCCCGTAGAAGCCTCGGCCTCGCGCTCATGAAGGTCGGAGACGATAGCGGACGCATCGGCGGCGACGCCCAGTTCCACAGCCTTCGCGGCGAGGGCCCCGAAGACGGCGTTCTGGTCGGCAGCGTCGACGGCATCGAGCGTATGTGTCGAATCAAACAGTGCCATGTCTGCCTCCTCTCGTTTGTTGTCGTTTCTCTACGCTTTTTAGTTTAGAAAGTATTCGCAAATCGCTTAACAGGCGCTTTGTCACTCGCGGTGTGCACGCCTTGGCCCCTCATGCGCCCAAGAGCCATTCACGCGCCCCGATTGCATCGATTTTGTCACCGAGGGGGTGGGCAGGCGTCGAGCGCCCGGCTCGTATCACGCGCTGACTGTCATAGGCTTAGACTTCTAACCCTGCAGCATCCAGACCCCAAAATCACGTTCAGATGCTGCAGAGCTAGACAAACGACCCCTCGCAGAAGAGAGGCCCACCCCGGAACCTTATCCGAAGCGGGCCCAACCGCCCCCAACCCAAATTGGGGACAGATCCAAAATTGGGGTTATGTCACGCGGCGTTACACGCGGGCTTGCTACCTTCCCGCGTTGTACAGCTCGACCAGCTTGGCCTGAACGTCATAAGGCACCTGCTCATAGCCTGCAGGCTTCATGGTAAAGTCGCCCGTGCCGCGCGTGATAGAGCGCAGGCGCGTCGAGTAATCCGTTAGCTCGGCCAGCGGCGCCTGGGCAATGACCACGGTATCGCCGCGCTCATCGGTCTCCATGCCCGTCACGCGACCGCGCGAGGCCGAGATGTCGCCCATCACGGCGCCGGCGTAGCTCTCGGGGATAGTCACCGTGATTTCCTCGATGGGCTCCAGCACCACCGGGTCGGCATCGGCGCACGCCTTGCGCAGGCCGATGCGGGCCGCCGCGCGGAACGCCATCTCGTTAGAGTCGACGCTGTGATACGAGCCATCGTACACAGCCACGCGAATGCCCGTGAGCGGGTAGCCGGCGATGATGCCGTCCTTCATAGTCTCCTGAACACCCTTATCCACGGCGGGAATCAGCGAGCGCGGAATGCGGCCGCCCACGACCTCATCCACAAACTCGTAGCCGTCGCTCGTGCCGTCGGGCCCAATGAGCGGCTCAACGCGCAGCCAGCAGTCGCCATACTGACCGGCACCGCCAGTCTGCTTCTTGTGGCGACCCTGGGCACTTGCCGTGCGGCGGATGGTCTCGCGATACGGAATGCGGATCGGCACGCTCTTGGCCATGACCTTGGTGCGATCCTCCAAACGGTTGAGCAGCACCGAAACCTGCGCCTCACCAACAGCGGAGATAATGGTCTGGCCGGTCTCCTCGTCGCGGTCGATGCTCATGGTCGGATCGGCCTTGCAAGCCTTCTCGATAAACGTGTAGAGCTTCTCTTCGTCGCCGCGATTCTCGGCCTCGATGGCAATGCGGTACTGCGAGTTGGGGAACTTAAACGCCGCCGCCTCGACCTTACCGGTAATGGAGAGCGTGTCACCCGTCTCTGCCGCCAGCTTGGGCGCCACGATGATATCGCCGGCATACGCGTGCCCGACCTCGGTCATGTCGCGGCCGCACATCACATACAGGTGAGCCAGACGCTCGCCCTTGCGCGTGCGGGCGTTGATCAGCTCAAGACCCGGCTCAAGCGTGCCCGTCAGCACCTTGATAAAGCTGATGCGACCCTGCTGCGGATCGGCCAGGGTCTTAAACACAAACGCCACCGGGCGGTCATCGTCACTCGAGATCTTGAGCGAATCGCCGTCGATGAGCGGCATCTCGCCGTAGTCCGTCGGCGCCGGGAAGTACGTGGCGATGTCGTCCATCAGCGAGTTGACGCCCTGCTCCTTAATGCAATCGCCCGCAAAGACCGGCACAAAGATGCGCTCGGCGATCGCCTTGGACAACAAGCCCTCAAGCTCTTCCTGCGTCAGTGTCTCCTCGCCTTCCAGGTATTTCATCATCAGCTCATCGTCGGCCTCGGCAACGAGTTCGCACAGGTGGTCGTGGGCCTGTTCGGCCTGGGTACGATACTCCTCGGGGATCTCCGACTCAACGGCTTCAGCGCCGTTGCAATGGCGCGCCTTCATGCGCACCAGGTCGATGATGCCGTCAAAGTCCTCGCCCTCGCCCCAGGGAAGGGTCACGGCGCCCAGACGCGTACCAAAGCGCTCCTGCAGCAGGTCCATCGTGGTCGCAAAGCTGGCCTCGGAACGCGACAGACGGTTTACGAACACCGCACGCGCCAGACGCAGGTCCTCGGCGGCATACCAGAGCTTAACCGTCGTAGGCTGCGGGCCGGCCTCGGCGTCGACAACAAACAGAGCCGTCTCGCAGACGCTCATCGCGGCATAGGCGTCGCCGATAAAATCGGGATAGCACGGGGCATCGAGCACGTTGATGCGCGCACCCTTCCAGTCGATCGGCGCAATGGTCGTCGAGATGGAAAATGCACGCTTGACCTCTTCGGGGTCATAGTCGAGCGTGGGCTTGGTGCCGTCGTGGCCGCCCAGGCGGGCGGTCTTGCCGGAAAGGTGGAGCATGGCCTCGGCGAGTGAAGTCTTGCCCACCCCACCTTGGCCTACGAGCACCACGTTCCTTACGTTACCGGTCTTGGGAGCACCCATGATGACCTCCTTGCAGGGCCGCGCGCAATGCGCGACGCCAACGGGGAGAGTTCGCGGTCGGTGCCGTCCCGGGAGCAGCATGGTCGGCAGCCGAGCCGACTCACCCTCCAAATGTCCTATGCCACCACCCTACCCTTGCATCCGCCTGTCCATGCACACCTTTCGGCGCACGTATGAATACAGGCGGCGAGAGGCCAGAGCAAACGTGCGAGGCGATTATTAAACCCCATCGATACAAATAAAAGCCGCCGCAGGCCGTAAGACCCGGCGGCTTCGCCTCAATTTAATAGTTGAGTAAATAGCTGAGCCTACCCCTCGATACGGCTCAAGAACTCGCGGGTACGCTGCTCGCGTGGATGGTCGATGACTTGCTCGGCAGGACCTTCCTCGACAATACGGCCGCCGTCCATAAAGACCACGCGGTCGGCAACATCGCGCGCAAACTGCATCGCGTGGGTCACGATCACCATCGTCATGTTCTGCGCCGCAAGGTCTTTAATGACACGCAGCACCTCGGCCGTCAGCTCTGGATCGAGCGCCGAGGTCGGCTCATCAAAGAACAAGATTTCCGGGTCGAGCGCCAGGGCGCGGGCAATACTCACGCGCTGCTGCTGGCCGCCCGAAAGCTCGCACGGCACCTTGTTCTCGTTGCCCACAAGCCCCATCTGAGCAATCAGCTCGTGCGCACGAGCTTCCGCCTGCTCGCGCGGGCGCTTAAGCACGCGGATCGGCGCGTCGGTGATGTTTTTCATCACCGTATAGTGCGGAAACAGATTGTAGTTCTGGAACACCAGGCCGAATCGCGAGCGCGCCTGCTTGGGCACATCGCCCTTCGCATACACCGCGCCCGAACCCGCATCCGTCGCGACGGCAAGGCCGCCAAACGAGAGCGAGCCTCCGTCGAGCGTCTCGAGCAGTGTGGCGCAACGCAGCAGCGTGGACTTGCCGCCACCCGAAGGCCCGATAATCGCCACGACCTCGCCACGCTTCACCTCAAGCGAGATATCCTTGAGAACCTCATTGCCGCCAAACGCCTTGCGCGCGCTTTCGATCTTCATCACTGAGTTAGTCATGGTAATAGTCCAGCTTCTTTTCGGCGGCGCCCAGCAGCATCTCGACCACAAAGTTAAAGACCCAGTAGATCAGCGCCGCGATTGCAAACGGCACCATGTTCACTTGCGAGGCAACCAGCGCCTTGGCCGTCGAGAACATCTCGCCCACGCCAATGGCAAATGCCAGCGACGTATCCTTGACCAGCGTGATAATCTCGTTGCCCATCGCCGGCAAAATGCGCTTAGCGACCTGCGGCATCACAATGTACAAAAACGTCTGCAGGCGCGAATAGCCCAGCACCTCGGCAGCCTCGTATTGACCACGCGGAATAGACTGCAGGCCCGATCGATAGATCTCGGCAAAGTAGCCGGCGTAGTTGATGATGAACGCCACAACGCACGCCGTCCATTTGGAATCGGGTGTGAGCGAGATGCCAAACACGTAGTACGGGGCAAAGTAGATGGCAAACATCTGCAGCATGAGCGGCGTGCCACGCATGACCGAAATGTAGATGCGCGCAATCCAGCGAAGCGGCGCGATTTTGCTCATGCGCATAAACGCCACGGGGATTCCCAGTGGAATCGACCCGAGCAGCGTCAGCACAAACAGCTGCAAGCTGACCAAGAATCCCTGGCCAAGCATCTGCATCATGACTTGGATAGACAACCTACCCTCTCTTTCGCAACAGCAGAACAGCGGATCTTATTCTCAAATAGGCGCAGTGCCCAAGATTGCGAGCGACAAGCCCGACGAAGCGTACTTTGGTACGCGAGGAGGGTTTGAGCGGCAAGATCGGGTTCCTGGGAAAGCCGTTATTTGAGCACCCAATTATCGAAGGAAAGACCGTAATCTGCATACTTGTCGCAGAGGTCCTTGACCGTGCCGTCCTCGTAGAGCGCCTTGAGCGACTCGGTTACAGCATCGGCCGACTTGGTGTCGCCCTTCTTAAAGCCAACGGCGTAGTGCTCGCTGGACAGCGGCTTGTCGAGCTGCGTATAGGCATCGGGCTTGGCGGCGAGCTGATACTGGGCAATCGAAAGGTCGCAAGCCACGGCATCGACCGCACCACTCTCGAGCTGCATAAACGCCGTGTTGTACTCACCGATGGTATCGAGCGTGGCAAACGTCGCGGCCAGATCCTTCTGGTCGCCCTCGAGCACATCCTGCGCAGCGGAATCAGTCTGGGTAATCACGGTCTTGCCGGCAAGATCCTCCCAGCTCTTGATACCCGCGTCCTTCTTGACCACGAGCACCTGCTCATTGAGCATGTACGGCTCGGAGAACGTGTAGTCGTCCTCGCGACCCTCCATGGTAAAGCCGTTCCAGATGCAGTTGATGGCGCCTGAGTTGAGCAGCGTGTCCTTGGCATCCCAATCGATGGCCTCGTAATCGACATCCCAGCCCTGCTTATCGGCAACGGCCTTGGCAAGGTCAAGGTCAAAGCCCGTGTACTCGCCGTCATCGCCCACAAAGCCGTACGGAGGGTAGGACTTGTCAAAGCCCACCACGAGCTTCTTGGACTCCGCGGCGCCCTTCACATCCTTGGCCGCGGCAGAACCAGCAGCGGAGCCCTTGCCAGCACCACCGCCGCAGCCGACAAGACCAAGGCCAAGCACCGTGGCGAGCGAGCCGGCTAGACCAACAAACTGACGACGAGACATATCGGTATTCATGGTATTCCCCCTCGATAGCACTTTAGTTAGGTAAAGTGAGTCATGTAACGTTCAGAATCATACACTTTAGTGGGATAGAGTACAAGGGAGTACCTGCCCGGCGCGGGCGGGGAGCGGCGCGGAATTAAGTTTCCTGCTCTACAGTCCTGCGCAAGACGGAAAGCACATTAAGTGCTTTCCTTTGCGTGCGGAACTCGCGATAAACTTAATTCCGCGCCGCTCCCCGCCCGCGCCGGGCAAACGTCGTTGGACTTATCGCTGACATGAAATGGCCGCTTGCATATCGTCCACTAGCTTGGCACGGTACAATGCTTGCAGCTTTTAATTCATGAATTAGTGGAGTTATTGATGGCAGAATCTCGTGCGGAGCGTAAGGCTCGTCGTGCTTTGATCGAGGCGGCTGAGGGGTCGGGGGAGAAAAAATCTTCTAAGAAATCCAAGGCGTCTCAGGATGCGAAGGGTAAGTCGGCCAAGGGCAAGGCTAAGGCCAAGCGTTCTGGCTCTCGTCGGGGCGGGGATAAGGCATCTCAGACTCGCCCCAAGCACTCGCATAAAGATCCGGCTTCGGCTGCGCGCAAGACTGTGGACCCCAAGTCTCCCTGTTCGACCATGAAAGCTTGCGGTGGGTGCACGGCGCTCAATCGTCCTTATAAGAAGCAGTTGGCGGCCAAGCAGGCTGCTATGGAGGAGCTGTTTGCTGAGCTCTGTGAGCGCGAGGGCATAACCGTCGATCCCATTCGCGGTATGGGCGTCACCCTAGGCGACCCGGGCAAATATCCTGCGCCGCGCGGTTTTCGCCATAAGGCTGCCACTCCGTTTGCTCCCGGTAAGGAGGGCGCTGTCCGCTGCGGTTTCTTTGAGCGCGGCACGCACAAGATTGTTGCCGTACCCGAGTGTCCTGTCGAGGCGCCGGGTGCTCGTCAGATTCTCAACGGCATCGCTCGCGAGGCCGAACGTCTGCACATTCCCGCCTTTAACGAAGACAAGCATCTGGGGCTGCTTCGCTATGCCGTCGTTCGCTGCGGCTGGCGCACCGACCAGATTATGGTCACCCTCGTGACCGCTCAGCGCGACTTGCCGCATGCGCAGGAGTTCTTTGAGGCCGTCGCCGCACTCGATCCGCATATCGTCACCGTTGCCCAAAACATCAACGGACGCCCCGGCAACGCCATTCTAGGCGAGGAGACCCGCATCGTGCATGGCGCCGAATGCATGCGCGACCAGCTGCTCGGCTGCGACTTCGACATCTCCCCCACCGCGTTCTATCAGACCAACCCGCAACAGACCGAGCTGCTCTACCAGCTCGCCATCGACGGCATGGACCTGCGCCAGGGCGACGTGCTTATGGATGCCTACTGCGGCAGCGGCACCATCGGCCTTTGCGCCGCAAAGGGTGCCCAGGACAAGGGCATTGGCATCATGCTGCTCGGTGTGGAGCGAAACCCCGCGGGCATTGCCGACGCGCGCCGCAATGCCGAGCTCAACGGTCTCACCCGCAGCGCTTGGTTTATGGCCGACGACGCCACCGACTACATCCTCGATGCCGCCGACAACAACGAACGCGTCGACGTCCTTTCCATCGACCCGCCGCGCGCCGGCTCCACCCCCGAGTTCCTCGAAGCCGCCTGCGCACTCAAGCCGCGCCGCATCACCTATATCAGCTGCAACCCCGTGACCCAAGAGCGTGACCTGCACCAGCTCCTCGACGGAGGCTATCGCCTGCTCAAGATCACGCCGGTCGACATGTTCCCCCATACCGACCACACCGAAACCGTAGCGATCCTCGAGCGCCGCTAGCCCACCCCAGTAGATTTTTGGGACATGCCTTAAAATCTACCGGCACAAGAAAGGGGGTGGCCCGTCTGGACCGCCCCCTTTCGTTGGCTATATGAGCCCGTTACATGCTCTTGCGCAGGTCGCACACGCCGGCTGCCGCCATCTCGCGCAGCAGCGTCTCGCGATCGCGCGTCACAATCAGGTCCAGCGGGAAGTGAATCTCATCGAGCATCTTGCGCGCCTGCTCGAGCTTGCCAATCGCCATACCAATGTGCGCGTCGGTCGAGATGCCAATCCCCACGCCCAGCTCGGCGCAGCGCTCGGCAATCTTGCGGCACACGCCCCAATGCTCGGCATCGGTACCATGTTCAAGACTATGGTTGTTAATCTCGATAATCTTGTGCTTGGCCTTGGCCGCCAACAGCACCTCATCGATATCAAAGGGAACACCGGCGCGACCCGTGTGGCCCAGCATGAACACCTTGGGGTGCTCCAGGGCATTGATATACATCTCGGTCGTCTGGGCCAGCGTCGCGCCTTCAGCAATCTGTGAATTATGCACGCTTGCCACCAAATAATCCAAATTGCGCGTAACCAAATCGAACAGCGAATGCTGGCGGCTGAACGGATCGCCGGCAATATCGAGCGTGACAGGAGTGTCCTCGCCAAACAGGCTTCCGTCCAGCGAAACGATATCGGCCTCGGCACCGCGCAACACCAGCACGCCACTCCAAATGCGAGGCCAGACATCCTGGTTGATAAAGAACTGGTAGCTACGCAGGTCATTGGGGCAAGGCGAAACCATAGAGCTCAGATGGTCGGCAGATCCGAGCACCTGCAGGCCACGCTCTGCCGCCCAGTACACATTCTCCTCAATGGTCGAATATGCATGCGCAGAGAACATCGTATGAGTATGGATATCACAAGAAAGCAGGTAGGGCATCGGATCTCCTTATCCGGCATGGCCGTCGCGTATATTCATTGTACGCATAGCCTTCGATAGTCGTAAAACTGCTTCATCCCAATCACACAACGGCATAGACAACGGGGTCTGGCTTAAAACCAAACCCCGTTTCACGTAAAACATTGTAAGCAGAGCGCTTTACTTTCAAAGATATTCGTCGGCCAGTTGCTTCCAGGCAGGCAACGAATTGACGATGGTCTCGTAGCTCACGCAGTAGCCCAAGCGGAACCAGCCCGGCATGCCAAAGCTGTCCGAGGGAACCGCAAGCAGCTCATGCTTCTTCGCGCGCTCACAGAAAGCGTTCGCATCGGGCTCCAGCGCCTTCACCCATAGGTAGAACGCGCCATTCGGCTCAACATAGGTGTAGCCGTACTCCGCCAGTGCATCGGTAAGCGCGGTGCGGTTGCGCGCATAGGCCTCGACATCGCTCGGTTCATCAATGCAGTCGATAATCACGCGCTGGAAGAGCGCCGGAGCGCACACGAAGCCCAGCGTACGGGCGGCACCGGCAACGGTGGGCATTAGACGAGCTGCCTGAGGATTCGTATTGGGAACCAGGATCCACCCCACGCGCTCGCCCGGCAGCGACAGCGACTTGGAGTACGAATAGCACACGACGGTGTGCTCGTAAATCGAGGGTACCCAAGGCACCTCGGCGCCGTATACAATCTCGCGATACGGTTCGTCCGAGATCAGCATGATCGGATTCTCGGGATCGCGCTTGGCGTTGACCTCGCACAAAACTTTAGCCAGGCGCGTCAAGGTATCGCGCGTATACACAGCGCCGGTCGGGTTGTTGGGTGAGTCGATAATGACGGCAGCCGTCTTATCGGTAATCGCCTTGAGCACGTTATCCACGCTCAGCTGGAACGTATCTTCATCGGCGAGCGCCTCGACACACGTACAGCCGGCCTTCTCAATCCACACGCGATACTCCGGAAAGTACGGAGCGATAACGATGACCTCGTCGCCCGGATTGGTAATCGCGTTGAGCGTACAGGTGAGCGAAGCCGCCGCACCCACCGTCATAAAGACATCCTTGCCCTCATAGCTCGTGCCAAAGCGGCGGTTGAGCGATTCGGCCACGGCGGTACGGCACTGCGGCAGACCCGGTGCAGGCGTGTATCCATGCAGCTGGTCGCTCGGCAGCTCCAAGGCCTTCTTAATGGACTCAGCCACGGCGGCAGGTGCCGGAACGCTCGGGTTACCCAGTGAGAAATCGAACACGTTTTCCGCGCCGATCTGTGCCTTGCGCTCAAGGCCGTAGCTAAAGATCTCGCGGATGATGGAGCTCTCCGCACCGCGCGCATACATAGTATCGTTGATCATCTGTTCCCCTTTCGCATAGGCGCTATTGTACGCTTTAGCCGAGCAAAGTGCCGCAGCAATGTTAATTGGGGACAGACTTAAATGCGTGAAAACGCTCATTTAAGTCTGTCCCCAATCAACAGATGGCTCCATATCGCTCAAAAGAAAAAGCCTCCATAGGTTTCCCCGCGGAGGCTTTTGTGACAAAGATTACTCGTCGACGTCAGTATTGCCGTCGGCCTTCTTTGCGTCAGCAGTCTCGACATCGTCAGCATCCTCAGATGCGACGTCGGCATCCTCCTGCATGGCCGCCTGCGCAAACGCCGCGGCATCAGCCGCCAGCTCCTCCTCGCTCATACGAGGCGCGCGCTTCTTGGTCGGCATGCCGGCCGCCTTGGCATTGCGCTCTTCCTTGGCCGCCAGGATATCGCCCTCGCGCTCAAGGTAGGCATCCCACTCGTTGTCGAGCAGGGCGTTCACGGCGTCGCTTTCACGGTCTCGCGCTCGAGCAGCACCTTCGCCATCAAATCGAGCTGATCGCGACGGGCATCCAAAATCTCGACCGCACGGCGATGGGCCTCGCGCATGATGCGCTGAACCTCGATATCGATGCGACGCGCCGTCTCCTCGGAGTAATCCTGGTGATCAGCGTAATCGCGACCAAGGAACACCTGATGCTGAGCCTCGCCAAACACTTGCGTGCCCAGCTCCTCGCTCATACCAAGGCGCGTGACCATCTCGCGCGCCATCTTGGTCGCGCGCTCCAGATCGTTGCTCGCGCCCGACGTGATGTCGTCGCACATGAGCTCCTCGGCAACGCGACCGCCCAAGAACACGGCAAGCTCGTCGAGCATCTCGTTCTTGGTCTTGAGGAAGTGATCCTCCTGCGGAAGCTGCAGCGTGTAACCCAAAGCCTGGCCGCGGCTGACAATCGAAATCTTGTGAACCGGATCGGAGTGCTCCAGGATGTGACCAACCAGGGCGTGACCGCTCTCGTGGTAGGCAATCGTGGTGCGCTCGGCTTCGGTCATCACGCGACCCTTGCGCTGCGGTCCGGCAATCACGCGCTCCATCGATTCCTCGACCTCGTCCATCGAGATCACAGAACGATGACGGCGGGCAGCCAACAGTGCAGACTCATTGAGCAAGTTCGCCAGGTCGGCGCCGGTAAAGCCAACGGTCATCTGGGCGAGCTTCTCAAACTTAACGTCCTCGTCCATCGGCTTGTTCTCGGCATGCACGCGCAAGATCTGCTCGCGGCCCTTCACGTCCGGACGGTCGACCGTAACTTGACGGTCAAAACGGCCGGGACGCAGCAGCGCCGGATCCAGAATGTCGGGGCGGTTGGTGGCGGCGATCAGGATGACCGACTCGCTCTCCTCAAAACCGTCCATCTCGACCAGCAGCTGGTTGAGCGTCTGCTCGCGCTCGTCGTGACCGCCGCCCAAGCCGGCTCCGCGCTGACGTCCCACGGCATCGATCTCATCGATGAAGATGATCGACGGGGCCTGGGACTTGGCCTCCTTAAAGAGGTCGCGCACGCGGCTGGCGCCGACGCCCACGAACATCTCGACAAAGTCGGAACCCGAGATGCTAAAGAACGGCACGCCCGCCTCGCCGGCAACGGCCTTGGCCAGCAGGGTCTTACCAGTACCCGGAGGGCCAACCAGCAACACGCCGCGCGGAATCTTGGCGCCCAGCTTTCGATAGCGATCCGGATCGCTCAAAAAGTCGCGAATCTCCTCGAGCTCCTCGACCGCCTCGTCCACACCGGCAACATCCTCAAACTTGACCTTGGGGCGCGTTGCCTCGTTGGTCTTGGCGTTGGTCTTGCCAAACTGCATGTTCCTGTTGTTGGCGCCCATCATCTGGCGCATAAAGTAGAACATGATGGCGATCAGGGCGATCGTCGGAAGCACACTCATCGCCAAGTCGCCCCAAAAATCGGGATCGTTGGTGTTGACGATGTACTTGGTATCGGGGTGCTCCGCCATAAGCTCGGCAAGCGAATCGGAGCCGACATAGGTCGAGGAGAAGCTCTTGAGCTCGCTCGTGTCGCCCTTGTCCTTTTTTGTCTTCCAGTAATGACCCGCCACGCTTCCGTCTTGAACCGTATAGGTCAAATCTTCGACACGGTCCTGCTTGATGGCGTTGACCATCTCGCTCGTCGCGAGCTTTACGGTATTGCTGGAATTGGCAAAGCCGGAGCCCATGTTAAAGAAGGCGTAGCCCAGAAGCGCGCAAGCCAAAATAAAATACAGCCAGCCCGTACGCGTGGGCTTCTTGCCTCCGGGCACCCCCGGGATCTTAGGCTCCCGGGGAGTCTGGGAATTGTTATCGTTACGGTCGTCGGGCATCTTACGAATAAACCTCCGGTTTCAAAATGCCCAGATACGGAAGGTTACGATAGCGCTCGGCATAGTCGAGGCCGTAGCCCACCACAAAGGCATCGGGGCAATGGGTTCCAACATACTTGGGCGTGACGGCCGAGATACGGTCCTCAACGTCCTTCCACAGGAAGGCGGCGACCTCCAGAGAAGCGGGCTTGCGGCTCTCGAGGTTCTTCATCAGATACTTGAGCGTCAGACCCGAGTCCAGAATGTCCTCGACGATCAGCACGTCGCGGCCACGGATGTCGATATCCAGGTCCTTGATGATACGCACGATGCCCGAAGACTTCACACCGTCGCCATAGCTCGAAACAGCCATGAAATCGATGTTGGTCGGCAGCTCGATCTTGCGCATCAGGTCGCCCATAAAGACCACGGCGCCGCGTAGGACCGCAATCAGCACCAGATCCTTACCCGCGTAGTCGCGAGTAATCTGCTCGCCTAGGCGAGAGACGATACCGTCGATATCCTCCTGCGTAAACAGAACCTTCTCGATATCCGGATGTTGAGAAGCCATGACAACCCTTTCTTGTGCTTATCGCCCACACACCGCCGTGTGGACGCGAATTACACATTCTAGCAGCGCACGGGGTATATTTACCAGCCCGTGCGCCATCAGCGCGGGAATACCGTCAACGTCGCACAGAATAGTAGGCGCAAGGCGCTATTCCGCATCGACTACGCGGAGCAGATATGCCACGCGCGTTGCGGCCGTGCATTTAAAACGCTCGTCGGCCCGAACGCCCGCAACCCATACTACGGCACCTCCCGGAGCCGTTCTTACCACGGGTACGCCAGAGCGCTCAGATACGGGAATACGAGCCTCGTTGAGCAGGTCGGATACCTTCTTACTTCGCCCACTCATGCCCAACGGACACATCACATCCCCCGGCGCGGGACCGTCTACCCACAGACGCGCCAAACGCGCCTCGGCGGGAATCTCCCCGCGCGAGCCGGCGAGCATCCGTTCGTTATCGCGATCGGCAAAGCCCAGCATCGCAGCATCCACCATCGCGACCACCCCTCCGGCACCCGCGAGTTCGCGGGCACGGCGCACAATATCACACCCCGGCTCGACGGCCATCGGCTCTGCCACAAGAATGCGGCCCGCCCCCAGCGGCAATCGACCGGGAATGGTGACCCAATCGGCAACTAATCCCTCGCGCGCCGCCGGAGCCTTGAATGACAGCATGCCAAACTCCACGCGCGCATCGATTCCCGCCGGCAGCGTGACCGAACCCGAGCCTTCGGCGACACAGGCGAGCACGCGCTCCACATGCCGCATCTCCGGGCGAGCGTCGGGGTCGATACGCTTAATTGCCAGTCGCACCATGCGCCGAGCAATCACCACCTCGGCCGCGGCCAGTCGGCGAGCGTCAAGAACCAGTGCACCCGCCGCCTCCTTACGCAGGCAGCTTCGAAACGCCTGTGCGGAAAGCTGGGAAAGAAAGGCATCCTCATCGCCCAAGATCTCGCAGGCGGCGCCAATCGTCTTACAGACACTCGCGTTGCGCTGCGCCACCACCGGCATCACTCGATGGCGCACATAGTTGCGCAGGTACGAAACGTCCTCGTTGCTTTCATCTTCCCGCCATGGCTGACCGTGCACCTGCAGATAGCCCACGAGTTCATCGTGCGTGAGGTCGAGCAAGGGGCGAACCACAATGTTCCGACGGCGCGGAATGCTCGATAGACCCGCGGGACCCGACCCTTTAATGGCATTCATCAAAAATGTTTCCGCGCGGTCCGACGAAGTATGCGCGGTACAGATACGAGCCGCCGTCCGCGGTGCGCCCGATTCGGCACAAAGTTCGCGAACGTATCTCCGTGCCGCGGCATAGCGCACCTCGCGAGCCGCAGCCTCGATATTGCCCGATTCGTCATCAAAATAGGCATGCTCAACACACAGCGGCAAACCGTATTGTGCGCACAGGTCACGTACAAAGGCCTCGTCGCCATCGGATGCCTCCCCGCGCAGATGATGGTTTACATGCAGCACGTGCAATCGCTCGCGCGCAATGGGAGCGACGCCGCGCCCGTCCTGGATATCCAGCTTTGATGTGCAAGCCATAAGGAGCAGCGCCGTCGAGTCCGCACCGCCTGATACCATAAGCACTACGGGGGCAGCGGCCTGCCGCGTTGCCAGGGCGCTCTTATCCGTCCTCGGCGCGGCATGATGTCCATAGTGCTGAGATACCGTTGGCATTCGCTTCCTCCTCTATTCGTCCGCACTCATTGTATCCTTTGGAATCTTATGTCTCGCCTGCACCTTCATATCCTCGGCAGCGGCTCAAAAGGCAACTGCGCACTCGTCGAGGGACCTCAGGGGCTCATCATGATCGACAACGGCCTGTCCCGCCGCGAGACACTTAAACGCATGGCGGAGCTTGGCCTCTCGGCAGACGACGTCGCCGCTCTTGTAATCACCCATGAGCATGGTGACCATATCAAGGGGCTCGATGTATGGTGCAAGCACTGGCATGGTCCCCTCTTTGCCAGCAGGGACACCCTTTCATGCAAAGAAAACCTCGCGCGCCTGCCCGTAGAGGAATTTGACCCCGGCGACACGCTCCCCATTGCCGGCATCCACGTGCAAACCTACTCAACATCGCACGATGTCATCAATCCTGTCGGCTATCGATTTAATGCTCTCGATGATTCCATTGGGTTTGCCACCGACACCGGAGAGTTATCGAGCAAGGCCATAGGCATCCTCAAAGACTGTCGAGTTCTCGCGCTCGAAAGTAACCACGATGTAACTATGTTGCGCGAAGGAGCGTACCCCCGCTTTCTTCAGGAGCGCATCCTGTCCACAAAGGGGCACCTCTCCAACAACCAGGCCGCCGAAGCCGCGCGCGAACTTGTTACCGATCGCACCGAACAACTCATCGCCATGCACATCAGCCAGGACAATAATCGTCCAAGCCTTACCGTCAAAAGCTATGCCAACGCGCTTGATGCAAGTCTCGATGATGAACTCGGCAGTTCTGCCACCCGTCTTCAAGGGCCACGGAAGCTCTCGATACGCCCTGCAAGCCAGTATCAACCGACAACCATTCAATAGCCCCTCAAGACAACAAAGGGGGGCTGGGAATCACTTCCCAGCCCCCCTTAACTCATACTCTCGATTGAAGCAGAGCCATCGTTAGTCGATGGAGATCTTCGTAACGTTCTTCTTCTCGACAATCTTGGGAACCGTAACGGTCAGGATGCCGTCAGCATACTTAGCCGAAAGGCCCTCGCTCGAAGCGTCCTTCAGATACACGCCGCGCGTCGCGCTGTACGAGCTAAACTCCTTCTGCAGGAAGTTCTTGCCCTCGTTCTCCTCGTCCTCCACAACGTTCACGCTAATCGACAGGCGACCCTCGTTAAGCTCAACGTCGATATCATCCTTAGCGACGCCGGTCAGATAGGCCTTGACCTCATAACCATCGCCCTTGTCCTCGACATCAACGGGGAACGCCTTGGAAGCAATCGAGTTGTTTGCAAGATCGGTCATATCATCAAACAAATCGAACAGCGAGCTAGCAGAAGGACGAACGCCAAAAACCGAACGATAAGGAACCATGCTTGCCATGTTTACCACTCCTTTTAAGGACTGCCGAGTCATCTTCTAGGTGACTGAGACTTCTTTTGACGCTCTTATATATGCCCACCCAGTGCTCATATATACATCGACTATAAAGTTTTTTGAGTCCAGTACTATAAGCATATCTAAGTGTGTATGACTCAGGTCTTAGTAAGGTTAAGGTTCTTTGAACCAGAGCTTAAATAAGAAGTATGTTCGCAGCTACAAATAACAAGGGGCTTACAATGAGCGCGTACACGTTGTTGGTAACGAGCTAAAGGGCATCATGGACGACCAAAACCAGAACAATATGTTTATGCCGACGCAGGGCGAAGATACTTCTACGCAGCCGCCACGGTTCCATCGCCCCCACATCTCGCAAGAGCCCATTAATGATCCTGAGCCCGATTATGTGACGAGAAATCGATATCAAACGCTCGAGGATGCCCAAACGGGACGTAAACATATGGGCGTTGCCTCGGGAGACCCTGTATATCTGAAAGACGCACCATTATCTAAAAACAGCGCAGCTAGCGATGAGCCGATGAAAGCACCGCCGCTCATCAACAAAGAGGGCCTCGACCCAAGCAAACCTTGACGCATTCGGCTCGCTATCTCGAAACGCCAAAACAGGGAAAATCAATCTTCGTTTCGTCAAGTAAACGACGCAAGCAGCATCAGCTGACAATTCTGCTTTTGACCATTGCGGCCATAGTAGTTGCCCTTGTTATACGATTTATTTTCTTTAAATAAAGGCTCAATACCGAAAACAACAAGATCGTCTGGTGTAATTGAGTCATTTACGCCCCGTAAACGCAAAAAAAGGGGGAGGCCGCGAGGCCTCCCCCTTCTTCAGTTTCGTTGACGGCTCGGTGCCGTCCACCGGTCAGCGGCG
>OODU01000340.1_pt1 | contig 55420 bp, 45 predicted proteins | sample 1671171 | NCBI WGS metagenome assembly OODU01 (sample SAMN06348129, study PRJEB24527) | human gut metagenome | biome: human gut; feature: ankylosing spondylitis patient; material: feces | host: Homo sapiens | place: China | collected 2015-10
TCATGTATAGAATAATATTTACTCAAAGTATCAACTCCTTTCAATAATATTCTACTCTAATATCTTATAAAACTCAATACGTGCTTATATGATTTTATAATTTATATTTAACTGTTAATAACCTCTTTAAACCTCTTTTTGTCATTTTATCATTTAGTTACCTTAGTTAATTACCATTGATAATTATACAGATATTTTGAAGTTTGTCAACCTAAATCTTCTACTTGCCCGAATATTTTCTTTGTGCTACTATTTTCTTAGGAAATTTTTTCAAGGAGGGCATTTAAAATGAGCGATGTATTAGAAAAAATGAAAACCAGAAGAAGTGTCAAAAAATATAAACCAGATATGGTTCCGCAGGACATCATTGATAAAGTGACCGAAGCTGGTCTCTATGCCGCAAACGGAATGGGACGCCAGGCTGCTATTATTATTCAGGTAACCAATAAAGAAATGCGTGACAAACTTTCTGAAATGAATCGTGAAATTGGTGGCTGGAAAGAAGGATTTGACCCATTTTATGGTGCACCGGTTGTTCTTATTGTACTTGGACAGAAAGACTGCCCGACTCATGTTTACGACGGAAGCCTTGTTATGGGAAACTTAATGCTTGCTGCTCATGAACTCGGAGTTGGAAGCTGCTGGATTCATCGTGCCAAAGAAGAATTTGAGACAGAGTTCGGAAAAGAACTGTTAAAATCTCTTGGAATTGAAGACGAATATGAAGGAATCGGCCACTGCGTACTTGGCTATCCGGAAGGAGATTACCTAAAAGCTCCTGAAAGAAAAGAAAACCGCGTATTTTCTATTAAGTAATTCAAATAGCTGACTCAGATAAACAACTTAAAGAATTCTATTCATTCAAAACTTAAGGGTGTAAAAGTACCAAAACTTCTACACCCTTTTTTCTATAAAATACATTGTAAAAACCAGCAAATGAATGGTAATGTAATAATCGAGCAGACCGTCGTGATAAATACACCACCCATCGCATAGTCTCCATCTGAACCAGAGGTATTTGCCATCATGACAACAGAGGTCATAACCGGCATTCCTGCAATCAGAGACATGGTAAGCCTTATTTCTTCTGAAATTGAAAGCAGACCCAAAATCATAAACATCAAAACGGGTGCAATTATCATTTTCGTTAAAACAATTCCATATAAGGCAAATTCTTTTAAATATTTTGTGATATGGATGCTCGCAAAAATACCACCCACATAAATCATCGCAAGTGGAGACGCTGTCCCTCCTATTTTCTGAAGTCCCATATCCAAAAGTTCCGGTACTCTTATTTCTATCAGTACTAAAACCACCGCAAGCAGAATTGCTACCGTTGCCGGATTAATTAATTTTTTCGGATTAAATTTTCCTTCCCCCTGAGGTGTTGTAAACTTAACCCCTAAAGTCCACAGCATAAACTGGTCTATGATTGTAAATACTGAAATATAAAGGATTCCATTTTGTGGAAAAATACTCGTGATAATCGGAATTCCCATAAATCCTACATTCCCAAACATCGACATTGCCTGAAAAATTCCGGCTTTGTCTCCTTTTAAATGAAATAATTTTGTCATGCCAAATCCACAAAAAAGCATAAAAAAATAAAAGCCTGCTGTAATAAATAAAATTGGTACCAAATGAATTAAAGTAGTTTTCTCCACCCCATCCGTAATATTTACAAAAACCAGAATCGGTAATGCCATCTTCACAACATATCTGGAAATTGCCTCTAACATCTCACTGCTTAATACCTTTGCTTTTATTAAAATCACACCTGCCAGCAGATAAATTACAAACAGACCAATCTGCTCCAGTAAAATTTCAAATGTACTCATCTTTTCCCCTCTCGTTCTCTTCCTGATTTCTCTATTAATCTATATCACTTTCTTGATTTCGTCAAATTGTGCTTTGCTATTTTGTTCAAAATTTTGTATACTTTTTTTAGATATTGTAAATTATTTTAAGTTTTTAAGAAAATTAGGAAAGGAGCTTCTCTATTATGAAAGAATATGAAATTTTTATTGAGACCATGAACCCCTGCGGTGGTTCTAAATACGCCCAACAGGAAATTATTGAAGCAGAAGCAGAAAGTCCAGAAGCCTACATCAAAGAACATGCAAAATATCCAGTACTTGAAATAAGCAAAAATGCAGATGAAGATACTGTGATCACAACTGGGGATAAAAACGGATATATTACCCGATATACTTTTACGGAATAAAAAGCAAAAAATCGTGAGCAAGATGCATGCCTTGTTCACGATTTTTACAATTATTTTTTTCTAACCAATACGGTTCCATATATCCCGCTTCACAAAATTCTCCAATTCCATTTCCAAGTCCTGTAGATGCCACCGGAGTTTCAAAATCCTGCACATTTCCATCTGGTCCAATATATGTCAACTTCCACAAAAATTTTATTAACGCTATCTTTATTATAGCACTTTAATTCACCTAAACCTAGTACAGCGTCCTGCAAATAAACCGACATAATAGCTTGCCTAAATTTTCATCTGCTTCATCATAAAAACTTGACGTAGCCCGCTACGTCGACGTTTTTCTTCTTTGCAGAATAAAAATTTATTCTGCGCTATTAGTCTAGTTATTTTTTGTACGCTATACTAGCAAAACAATCTATATTAACCATTCAAACTTTGTGATATACTAAATTTATTAAAATCCAAAAAACAGGAGGTAACGAAATGGGAAGATTTTTAAACAGTATCATTCCTTACGCTTCTTATGAAGAGACTTGCACTGATGATTACTTCGTTGATAAATCCTTACTGATAGATGAACTAATTCCTGCATTAAGCAAGAAAAACCGTTTTTTATGCATTACACGTCCACGGCGTTTTGGAAAAAGTGTTATGGCAAATATGATAGGTGCTTTCTTTGGTAATGTAAAAGATTCCAGAAATATTTTTCAAAACCTTGCCATTTCCAAGAGTCCTAATTTTTCAAAACATTTAAATCGGCACAAGATTATCTATATTGATTTTAGCCGGTTTCCCAGAAACTGCACCAGCTATGAACAATACATCAACCGTATTCAAGATGGAATTAATCAGGATTTATCTCTCGCTTATCCCGATTTAACTATTGAGATAGGCGATGCTGTCTGGGATGTTTTAATGGATATTTTCCAGGCAACTTCTGACAAATTTATCTTTATTATGGATGAATGGGATGCCGTATTCCACGCCGACTTTATTACTGAAAAGGCGAAAAGAGAGTATCTTCTTTTTCTGAAAAATCTGTTAAAAGATCAGGTTTATGTTGAACTCGCTTATATGACAGGTGTTTTACCAATTGCCAAATACTCCAGTGGTTCAGAATTGAATTGTTTTCTTGAATATGACATGGCAACGTCTATTCGTTTCAGCACTTACTTTGGTTTTTCAGATGATGAAATTGATGTTCTCTTTGAAAAATATAAGAAACTTACGGACACTCCATACATTACTCGAGAGGATTTAAAACAGTGGTATGATGGTTATTATACTGCCGGTGGATGTCAGATTTATAATCCTCGTTCCATTATCTGCGCTCTGACAGATAATCAGTTAAAAAATTATTGGACGAGTTCCGGACCCTATGATGAAATCTTTTATTATATTCAAAATAATATTGAAGAAGTCCGAGATGACCTTGTTCTCATGATTTCCGGAGAAGGAGTTGAAACTGAAATTCAAAGTTTTGCAGCTGTCTCCATGGAACTCCATACAAAAGCAGAAATCTACTCTGCAATGGTTATATATGGTCTTTTAACTTACAAAGATAAAAAAGTCTATATTCCAAATAAAGAGCTTATGGAACAATTCCAAAAACTCCTTTTAACAAAAGATTCTCTTGGATATGTTTATCGTCTGGCCAAAGAATCAGAACGTATGTTAAAGGCTACTTTAAATGGCGATACTTCTACAATGGTAGAAATTCTAAAATATGCCCACGATACGGAATCTCCTATTTTTTCTTATAATAGCGAAATTGAATTATCCGCTGTAGTCAATCTGGTTTATCTTTCTGCTCGTGATAAATATCGTGTAGAACGTGAAGATAAAGCCGGAGAAGGATATGTAGACTTCATTTTTTATCCTGAACAAAAAGATTTAAGCGGAATTATTCTCGAATTAAAAGTAGACAGTTCTCCTGAAAATGCCATCGCTCAAATTGAAAAAAAAGGCTATATTCTTCGCTTTAAAGGAAAACTTGGTGAAAAGCCGAAATATATCGGAAAAGTTTTAGCCGTTGGAATCAGCTATAATCGAAAGACCAAATTACATTCTTGTAAAGTTAAGATTTTGAACTAAAAAAAATCGTGAATCAGCCCTTCCCCTGATTCACGATTTTTCAATTATTTTTTTCCTAACCAATACGGTTCCATATATCCTGCTTCACAAAGATTTCCAACTCCCTGTCCTAGTCCAACAGAAGACACTGGAGTTTCAAAATCCTGTGTATTTCCATCTGATCCAATATAGCGGATACATTTTGTTTCGTCATTTGGAGACATGTAGAATCGATATTCTTCCTGTCCCTTATATACGAAAGCAAATAGCAGCGTATTATTTTCATAATAAAATTCTGCTGAATAATCCTGAGGCAAATCCGATAACTTTCCAGAACAGGCTCCATTTTGAGAGACAATCTTTTTTAAATTTCCATTTTCTGTATAGATTGCCAGACCACTTGTGCTTTCATCTTTATTATAATTATTTAACTTGCCTTGCGTATCATAATAAACATCACGGATATGCTGAATCATTTCCTCCTGTGTCTGTCCCTGTGCATCCCAGGTACTTGTTGTCTGATTTGGCTTCGTTGTCGTATCCGTAGCCTGATTTGATGAAGTGGAAGTCTCTGTATTGTTCTGGCTTACTTCTTCGGCTTCTTTCTTTGCCTCCTCTGCCTCTTTAGCTTCCTGCTCCTCATATTTTTTCCATAGTTCTTTTTGTTCTTCTTCCTCTTTCTTTTTTTCCTCTTCTTTTTTCTTTTCGTCTTCTGTTTTTTCTTCCTCTGCTTTCTTCTTTTCTACTTCTTCAGACTCTTCTTTCTTTTCGTCTTTGCTTTCTTCTGTTTTGCTTACCAACTCTTCCTGCTGCTGCACTTTCTGTTTCCTATTTTGAATCACCATTCCGGTTACAACTGCTCCTGCACAAACTGCAATTGCCAGAATCGCAATTAATATATACAGCCCAACACGGTTTTTCTTTTTCTCTTCTACTAAAGCTGTACCACAAATTTTGCAAAATTTCTGGTTTTCATCATACTGCTTTTTACATTTTGGGCAAATCTTCATTTTCTTTCTCTTTTCACCTCAAATATTTTTACCTATAAAATATGGTTGTATTATATCACAATTTTTTTAAAAATCAAATCTGTTTTCTTTTCTTTTTCTACCTTATAATGGGTTTGCTAAAATTGATATTCAGGAAAGGATTTTAATTATATGGAACAATTTCTCGCAGGTTTTGAAGCATTAAAAGACAATATTTTTGATAATATGATTGAACAACAGGCAAAACTTGGTTATCGTAAAGAACCTGTCCGTCTTTACTATCCACTTAGCTCTCTCAATCATTTTTTTAATACAAAAGCAGACTCAGATGAAATGCAGCAGATACTTTCAGATTTTCCGGTTTATACAAAAGAACAATATGGAGAAATTTCTGCCACACATAAAGAAGAACGCTTTTGTTTTACCATCTCCGAAGAAGTTTCAGAATATGTTCACACAAATAAATCCGGTAATACTTTCATTTGTGAATTAATCCAGCTTTTAGCAAAGCATGGTACAACACTTGAAGAGATAATTACACTTTTCAAATCTCAACCAAAAGAATCCGTTGTCGAACCAGTCAACAATGGAGAATTCGACATTTTAGTTCGTTTTGTGAATGATAAAGACCGTTATTACTATTGTTTTAAAGATGAAGGTTGCCATATTATCTATCATCGGTTCTTACCGCAAGATTATGCAGATTTTAACTTTTAATTAAAGCAGGAGAGGACAAGCCTCTCCTGCTTTTTTATGCGTCAATCTGATTCAATAAATTTACCATTTCAATTGCAGAAAGTGCACAGTCATATCCTTTATTTCCTGCTTTGCTTCCGGCTCTTGCAATCGCCTGTTCAATATTTTCTGTCGTTACTACACCAAATAACACCGGAACTCCTGTCTGTAATCCGACTGTTGCAATTCCTTTTGAAACTTCATTGCACACATAATCATAATGGCTGGTATCGCCTCGAATAACTGCACCGACACAGATAACCGCATCATACTTTCCGGATTTTGCAAGACGCTCTGCCACAAGCGGAATTTCAAATGCTCCCGGTACCCATGCAGCTGTAATGTTTTCTTCTTCTACTCCATGTCTTACCAGTCCGTCTACCGCTCCGCCAAGCAGTTTATTTACAATAATCTCATTAAAACGAGCTGCTACAATTGCTGCTTTCATTCCTTTTTTGGCTACTACTTTTCCTTCTAATACATTGATTTCTTTCATGACTATTTCTCCTTTTTGTATTCTTATGATTTTATTATTTTCCAGCTAAATTAATTTAAAATGTTTTGAAACACATGTCCCATGCGGATTTTTTTGGTTTCCATATAGCGTCTGTCATACTGCTGTGTTGGAATTTCAATTGGCACTCTCTTCTTGATTTCAAGTCCAAGTCCACTCAATCCGTAAATCTTTGTTGGATTATTGGTTAATAATCGCATGGATTTAACTCCAAGATCTTTTAAAATCTGTGCTCCAACCCAGTATTCTCTCAAATCCGGCGCAAATCCAAGTTTAATATTCGCATCTACCGTATCATAGCCTTGTTCTTGTAATTCATAAGCTTTTAATTTATTAATCAGACCAATTCCACGACCTTCCTGACGCATATATAATACAATTCCACGACCTTCGGCTTCTATCATCTGCATTGCTTTTTGGAGCTGAGGTCCACAATCACATCTAAGAGAGCCAAATGCATCACCGGTCAAACATTCGGAATGAATCCGGCAAAGCACATCTTCTCCATCCCCGATGTCACCTTTTACCAATGCAACATGATGCTCCTTTGTGATATCATTTACATAACCGTAAATTTTGAAATGTCCATATCGGTTCGGAAAATCCGCACACGCTTCTCTTAACACATGTTTTTCGTGAATTCGGCAGTAATCCTGAATTGCCTGAATCGTAATAAATTTTAATTCAAACTTTTCGGCAAGCTCCCAGAGTTCACTTGTGCGCATCATCGTTCCATCTTCTCTCATAATTTCACAACACACACCGCATTGTTTTAACCCTGCAAGACGCATCAAATCTACAGTTGCTTCTGTATGTCCATTTCTCACCAGCACACCGCCGTTTTTCGCAATCAGCGGAAATACATGCCCCGGCTTTCTGAAATCCTCTGGCGAAACGTTCTCATCCACACACATCCGCATGGTAAGTCCACGCTCTGCTGCGGAAATGCCTGTTGTCGTATCTTTATAATCAATTGAAACCGTAAATGCTGTCTCATGGTTGTCGGTATTTTTTGTTACCATCGGTACAAATCCAAGTTTTTCTGCAAGTTCTACGCTCATCGGAGTACAGATGAGTCCCTTTGCATAACTCGCCATAAAATTAATATTTTCCTGTGTTGCAAACTCGGCCGCACAAATCATATCACCTTCGTTTTCTCGATTTTCATCATCCGTAACAAGCACAATTTTCCCTTGTTTTAAATCTTCTAACGCTTCTTCTACTGTGTTATATTCATGTTCCATTTCCGTTTTCCTCCCTGTCAGATTCCGTATTTTTCTAAAAATTCCATTGTCAAATTTGAGGATGGCTCTGTTTTTTTCTCTTCTGTTTCTTTAAAATTCAATAGCCGTTCCACATATTTTCCAATCACATCGTTTTCAATGTTGATACAGCTTCCTGCCGTTTTATCAGCTAATGTCGTTTCCTGTCTGGTATGTGGAATTACTGAAACTTTAAATGTCACATCATTTACTTCTGCTACTGTAAGACTGACTCCATCAAGACACACCGAGCCTTTTTCCACGATAAATTTTAGAATCGGCGCATCTGCTTTTATTGTAAACCAGACTGCATTTTCTTCCGGCAATATCTCTGTAATCACACCACAGCCATCTACATGACCCGACACAATATGTCCTCCAAATCTTCCATCTGCTGACATCGCCCTCTCCAGATTTACTTTTGCACCTGATTTTGCTTCTTTTAAACTACTTCGCCTTACGGTTTCCGCCATAACATCCGCTGTAAAAAAACCATTTCCAAGAGAGGTCACAGTCAGGCAGATTCCATTGACTGCAATGCTGTCTCCGATTTTTGTGCCTTCCAACACTTTTTTTGCCTGTATTTTTATACTTCCGGATGAGCCGGAAATGCTTAATTTTTGTATGATACCTGTTTCTTCTACAATTCCTGTAAACACTTCGGTACCTCCTTCCGGTAAGTAAGCTGTACGTCTTCTCCAATTTTTCTGATGTCCTGCAGATAAAATTCTTTTGCGTCTTTTACCTCACAGATTCCACATCCTTCTACAGGGGAAGGTGCACCTTTTCCACCAAAAATCTTTGGTGCAAGAAATACATGAACTTCATTAACCAGATTTTCTCTCAGCATGCTTTCATTTAATGTACCGCCACCCTCAAGCAAAATACTGTCAATCTTTTGTTCTCCCAGTATCTCTATTAATTTTTTCAAATCGACTCTTCCTTCTTTTGAAACTTCCAGCACCTGTACTCCAAGCATTTCCAAATCTGCTTTTTTCTCCTGTTCTGCATCGGCACAGGCTATGATTGTCGGATACTCTTTTGCACTTTGACAAATCTTACTTTCTAAAGGAATCTGAAGTTTGCTGTCACAGATAATTCGTATCGGACTTTTCTTTCCTTCGATTCTTGTATTTAACATCGGGTCATCTTTTAAAACGGTTCCGATTCCTGCCATGATTGCAGTATATTGATGCCTCATTTCATGTACAATTTTTCTCGATTGTTCGGAAGTAATCCATTTTGATTTTCCGGTTTTTGTTGCGATTTTTCCGTCCATCGTCATTGCATATTTCATCACAATATAAGGTCTTTTCGTCTGAATAAAATGAAAGAATACCGGATTTAATGCATCACATTCTTCTCTCATAAAATCCTCTTCTACCTCAATTCCCTGCGTTCTTAAAAACCGGACTCCTTTTCCTGCAACCAAAGGATTCGGGTCTCTTGAACCAATTACTACTTTCTTGATTCCAGCTTCTGCAATTGCTTCGGTACAAGGCGGCTGTTTTCCATAATGACAGCATGGTTCAAGCGTTACATATATTGTTGCACCTTCTGCTGATTCTTTTAAATGTTTAATTGCATTGCGCTCTGCATGCAGTTCTCCGTATTTTTCATGATATCCTTCCCCAATGATACGTCCATCTTTTACAATAACCGCGCCCACCAGCGGGTTGGGACTTGTCCATCCAACTCCTTGCTTTGCCAGTTCAATGGCTCTTAGCATATATTCTTTTTTCTGCATTTTCTTTCTCCTAATCGAAAAAAATCCCTGCAAATAAAAAGTTTATCTACAGGGATTTCTCATATTTCTAACTATATATGAAACAAAAAGGCTCTGAAACGGAAATCCATTTCAGAGCCTGATATTCATGATTTTGATTTTTTAATCAGTCATTCATTTCTCTTCTTCCATCCAGACTTTACTGTCGGTATCGGAATTTCACCGAATCATACCTTTCAAATTTATTTTTTCAGGCTCGCAGACTATCACTGCCGGTAGGGAATTTCACCCTGCCCTGAAGATTTTTCTTATTTACTTGATTAAAATTATAGTACAACAATTTAAATTTGTAAAGTGCAAATTTTAAATTTCTTCCAGCACAATTTCAAAAGAGACATCATCTCCAACCGCTCTTTGAAGTAAAACTCCTCCACTCATCAAAGCAACACCTGTGTACATCTCTTCTGTTCCGGCAATCTTATAATTTTTCTTAGCTTCTAAGCCCATCAGACGCAGAGTCTTTCTTAATACATTTGGTTTCGCACGGAACAATACACCCTGAACCAATATGGTTTTCTTATCTTCTGATATCCAGGACCATGCTGACATCCCATCCTCAAATGGATTTGCCAGACGATAATAATCACCGTTATAAATCAAACTTTGATATTCTTTATAATGGGTAACCTGTTTTGCAACAACTGCTTTTTCTTCTTCTGAAAGCTGATTTAAGTCTAATTCATATCCAAAGCTTCCTGCCATTGCAACCACACCTCTGGTTTCAATTGAGGTAATTCGTCCTGTCTGATGGTTTGGCACTGCGGAAACATGAGAACCTACTGTTGAAGTTGGATAGAAGAAACTTGTACCATACTGGATAAAGGTTCTTTCGTGTGCGTCGGTATCATCACTGCACCAAATCTGTGGGCAGTAGTACATCATTCCGGCATCAAATCTTCCGCCTCCGCCACTGCATCCTTCGAACAATACATCCGGAAATTCTGATGTCAGTTTTTCAAGCAATTCATACAGTCCCAGCACATATCTGTGTGGCATTTCCATCTGGCGTCCTCTGGAAAGTGTAGCTGTATACCAGTCACTGATACTGCGGTTCATATCCCATTTCACATATTCAATATGATTTTCTCTTAAAATCGCACTCATTACACCATAAAGATAATCCACCACTTCTGGATTTGACATGTCTAATACTAACTGATAACGGCTTCTCATCGGCTTTCTTCCCGGAATCTGAATCGCCCAGTCTGGATGATTACGGTACAAATCACTGTCCTCGGATACCATTTCCGGTTCAAACCAAAGTCCGAATTTCATACCCATTGCATTGATTTTCTCAACCAGGGCTTTTAATCCGCCATTTAATTTCTTTTCATTGACAAACCAGTCTCCAAGTCCGGAACAATCATCATCTCTCTTTCCAAACCAACCATCATCAAGTACCATCATATCAATTCCAAGCTTAGAAGCCTGTCTTGCAATATTTAAAATCTTTTCTTCGTTAAAGTCAAAGTAAGTTGCCTCCCAGTTATTAATCAAAACCGGACGACTGCTTAACTGGTATGTTCCACGGCAGACATGATTTCGGATGATGTGATGGAAATTCTGAGACAATTTTGCAAATCCTGTTGTAGAACAAGATAAAATCACTTCCGGTGTGTAGAACGCTTCTCCGGCTTCTAAGGTCCATTCAAATGTGTCTGGATGGATTCCCATAACCAAACGAACCTGTTCTAACTGGTCTTTTTCTACCTGTGCCTGAAATCCTCCGCTATACATCAATGCAGCTCCGATGCAGTGACCATTTGTCTCTGTACAATCTTTTTCACAAAGCAGAACAGCCGGATTTTGATGATGACTGGAAGTTCCCCTGCTGCTGCTGCTCTCTGAAATTCCGTGCAAAACAGGAACTCGTTCTGCCTGTCTTTCCATAGTATGTCTGCCATAAAAATGCATCCATTCCCAGTCTCCATACGGAATATCCAGACACATACTATGCACTTTATTAATTACAATCGGTGTTTTCCCTGAATTTTTTACCACCACACTTCTTGTAATCACGTCTTCTTTTTCAAACACACCATACTTCAAAATCACCTCTGCTTCCGTTGCAGTATCTTTCAAAGTAATTTCTAATGTTTCTGCTTCGTCTTCTTTTGCATACACTGCCGGAAGCCCTGGAATCTCATATTTTCCTTTTTTAATCTGATATTCCCTGACTCTTAAGTCTAAAGCATTACTTCCATCTTCATGAGTAACAGAAATTGCAGAGATTCGAAAATCTCCAACTCCGCTGGTGCTGTATTCCTGTGGCAGAGTATTTAAAGAATAGGTTCTTTCATTTTCTGCTTCATAGATATTTCCGGAAAATCCTGCGTCCGGATAATCCAGAAGATAATCCATACAACAATCTGTTTTTTCTCCATACCAGAGATGATTGAGTACTCCAAAGCGATCCACCTTCATCTGATAAAGTGTGTTTTCTGTTTCCAGGTTAAAAATTTTGTCCTTTACTGTAATTGCCATACGTTTTCCTCCTAAACAAGATTTTTGTTTTCACTGTTTGCTCTCGTATCTTACTTTCTATTTTAACCTTTTACAGCTCCATTTGCTACCCCATTTAAGATTTGTTTCTGACATAATAAGTAGAAAATCAGAATCGGAATTAATGCAAGAATGTAGGATGCAAATGCAAGATTATAATTCGTACCAAACTGGGTCTGGAAATTCAGCTGTGCCAGTGGCAGAGTATTTTTCCCGGTTCCTGACATAATAACAAGTGGAGTCATTACGTCATTCCAGGTTCCAAGTGCCGTTAAAATCGCAACGGTCGCATGCATTGGAGACATCATTGGGAATATAATTTTCCAGAATGTCTGCCAGGTAGTTGCCCCATCGATAGAAGCAGCTTCTTCCAGCGTTTCCGGTATATTTTTTAAATATCCTGTGTATAATAAAATATTCATCGGCATATAGAAAACCAGATAAAGAAGTATGACACCTAAACGGTTTCCAAGTCCCATCTGTGCAGTCTGTTTTACAAGAGGCATCATTAAGATTGCAAATGGAACAAACATACCGCTGACAATGTAAAGATATATAAATCGAAAGGCCTTTTTATGTGCCATACTTCTCCCAATAACGTAACCTGCAATAGAATGAACTAAAATTGCAAGTCCGATTGTCACAAGTGTAATGAGTAAACTATTTCCCAGAGAGTTCCAGAAATCTGTTACTCTCATTGCTTCTTTGAAATTATCCAGACTCCAGCTTGATGGGAATGCCAGTGCACCTGCCACATCATTTGTCATTTCACTTGGCTTTTTAAACGCAATAATCACTGCCATGTACAGTGGAAAAAATACTGTAACGGTTCCCAAAATCAGGATAGCTGTCAAAATACGATTTACTTTTCCTGTTTCTTTCATTATAACTGCTCCTCCTTCTTATTTAAGACTGTCATCTGGAATACAGAAATTGCAACAATCACAACAAAAAATAACACTGCATTTGCACTCTGGAATCCAAACTGTCCGCCATCCATACCATTTTTGTAAATCAAATAAGAAATAGATTCCGTACTCTGTGCCGGACCGCCTTTTGTTAAAGACATAATCTGGTCAAATACCATTAACAGGTTCTTTGTGCTAAGCACCAGATTGATAGTTACAAACGGAATAACAAGCGGAAGGGTTACACTGAAAAACTCTTTCCATTTGCTTGCACCATCTAACATAGATGCCTCATAAACTTCCTGTGGAACTGTCTGAAGCCCTGAAATGTAGATAATCGTATTCATAGCAACTGCCTGCCATACACCAACAACCAGCACACCAATCCATGCATTTTTTTCACTTGCCAAAATACTGTTTTGAAGCCATCCAATATGAAAACTGGTTCCAATTCCCGGAAGGATGTAAGTAAAAATAAAGCTGAAAATATAACCAATTACCAGTCCGCCTAAAATATTCGGAACAAAGTAAATTCCTCTTAAGGCGCTCTTAAAACGAATTTTGCTGTTTAATCCCAGTGCCAGTACCAGACTTAAAAAATTTACCAGTATTGTTCCAACAATCGCATATTTAAAGGTGAACAGATAACTCTTTCCAACACGTGCATCGGTAAATAAATCAATATAGTTACGAAATCCTACATATTCATACGTTCCATAGCCTTTATAATTGGTAAAACTATAGATAAAACCTTTTATCATCGGCAATGTATTAAAGGCAAAGAACAAAATTAAAACCGGAATAATAATTGCCCAGAACGTTTTATCTTTATTTGTCATTTTCTTCTTCATAACAATCTGTCAAACTCCTCTCTTATTTCTGTTTTTCCTGATAGTCCTGCATTTTCCGGATTAAATCACGGTTGTATCTCTGCCAGTCTGTATCAAAACGCTTCAGGAAAGTATCTAATGCATTTTCGCTGTCATCTAACAAATAAGTCTGTACCATCGCATCGACACTCATCTCACTTGGATAATGGTGGTCATGGAAATCCGCCATTCTTCCTTCTTCGATATAGCTTCTCATATCTTCTAATTCCGGTGCCAGTTCAAAATCACCTTCTTTACATGCAATTCCGCCCTGATCATCTAAATAAATCTGAATGGTTTCATCTTCATATAAAAATCTTAATACTTCATAAGCAGCTTCTTTATTTTTACTTTCTTTCAGAACAGAAAACTGTAAATCAATTCCGGAGTTTAACACATTGTCTGCTTCCGAATCATTTGCCGGAAATGTAAACGAACCGATATTCATATCTGGATTTACTGATTTAATCTGAGGAATCGCATAACTTCCAATCGGATACATGGCGGCTTCTCCTCTTGCAAATGCGGTACATGCGTCATTATATCCATATGCATATGGATTCGGTTCCGCATAAGAAACCAGCTCTTTGATTTTTTCTGCTGTCTCTCTATAAGCATCTGAAAAAGTTGCTTCTCCCTTATTAACCTGACTGCAAATATCAGAATCTGTCAGTCCTACTGCCAGAGCATTCCACGGTGCCATACAGGTCCAGGTATCTTTAAAACCTAAATATAATGGCTGTACTCCACTTGCCGAAATTGTCTCACATAAAGTTGTAAATTCGCTCCATGTAGTTGGAATCTTCCAGCCATTTTCTTCAAACATATCTTTATTGTATAAAATACCTGCTGCATTTGCCGCATACGGAAGTGCATAACTTCCCTCTGTCGGAATCAGCTTCAACTCTTCTTCCATATCCAGATAAGCCTGTTTTGTTTCTTTGAGTACATCTAAGTCTGATAAATCCTCAAACAGCCCTGCATCTAAAAAATTAGAATAGTTCATATCTCCACCAATTCCTACAATATCCGGATAGTCTTCACGAATAAATCTGGTTTTTAAAATTGTAACCGCTTCATTTGGTGATTCAATTGTTAAGTGAATATCATCATGTGTTTCATTAAACCGCTCTTCAATTTTTTCAAAGGCTGCCACTGCCTCCGGCTTATAAGAAATCATCTCGACTTCTGTTTTTCCGTCGGATGTTTTATTTCCACATCCGCTAAGACTGACTGCACCAAGCAATATGCCGCCAAGTACAATGAGCCCTCTTGCCATTTTTTTCTTTGCCATCCTGGCTCTCCTCCCTATTCTTCTCTTTTTTCTTCTTTTATTTTAACATAGCAATATGCTACCTATGAATCGCCCGATTCTGCTATTTTTATACCCAAATGATAGATTTTCTGTTATAATAAAAAAAGCAATATCGCATTTTGATATATATTAAAAAGGAGCAGCTTTTTTATGAGTACCGTATCATTTTCTATCTTTCCAAATGACAATTTTATTGACCTGTGCCTTTACCAGTATGGAAAAGAACAATGCGACCCTGGACATTCTTTTGGACCCGCTACACGAAATCACTATCTCTTTCATTATGTTCTCTCTGGCACAGGCACGCTTATGGCTGATAATTCAAAGGGAATCACACAGACTTATTCCGTGAAAAGCGGTCAGGGATTTCTGATTTTTCCAGGGCAGATCACCACTTATTTTGCAGACCAGGAGCATCCCTGGGAATATGTCTGGCTGGAATTTGATGGACTAAAAGTAAAAGAAGCCTTTCAGACAACTTCTCTTTCTTTGGAACATCCTGTTTATCGGGCAAATTCAAAAGAGCTACGAGAAATTTTAAAAAATGAAATGCTCTATATTGTAGAGCATCGCATGGCATCCAAATTTCATTTAATTGGACATCTTTATCTCTTCCTTGACGCACTGACTCAGTCCACTCATTCTAATGAACTGACTTCCAGCAGTAAAATGAGTGATTATTATATCAAAGAAGCCATTCATTATATCGAGCAAAACTTTCAAAATGACATCAGCATTGAAGAAATCGCCGGGGTCTGTGGAATCAATCGAAGTTATTTTGGAAAAATTTTCAGGAAATCCATTGGAAAGTCACCTCAGGAATTTTTGATGAATTACCGAATGATAAAAGCAACGGAACTTTTAAGCCTGACTTCTCTTTCTATTTCAGAAATCAGTCAGGCCGTCGGATATGATAATCCTCTTCACTTTTCCAGAGCATTTAAAAATGTTTATGGAATTTCTCCAAGAACCTGGAGAAAAGAAAATAAGTAAAAAAACGTGGCAAAGTCTCATCTATTCAGACTCTGCCACATTTTTTTATTGATGCGCTGTCTTTGTAATAATAGAATAATATTCCGGTCTTCTATCCCGGAACAGTCCCCATTCAAGCCGTTTTGCCGAAAGCTCATCAAGGTCATATTCTTCCTCTAAAATTTCTTCTTTATCCCTTGATGCCTTCTTAAGAAGTTCTCCTGTCTCATCTGTCAAAAAAGAAGAACCATAAAATGTTAGAGAGGAGGTCTGACCTCCATTTTCTTCACTTGGCTCTACCGTTTCCAGACCAATTCGGTTTGCAGCAATCACCGGCATAAGATTTGCGGCTGAATGTCCCTGCATACATCGTCTCCAATGCGGCATACTGTCACATTCCAAAATCGGTTCCGAACCAATTGCAGTCGGATAAAATAAAAGTTCTGCCCCTAAAAGTGCCATGCTTCTTGCCGTTTCCGGAAACCACTGGTCCCAGCAGATTCCAACTCCAATTGTCCCAAATCTGGTTTGAAAGACACGAAATCCGGTATCTCCAGGTGTAAAATAAAATTTTTCCTGATAATAATGGTCATCTGGAATATGTGTTTTCCGATAAACACCAAGAATCGTTCCATCGGCATCAATACATGCAATGGAATTGTACAGATTATTGACTTCTTTTTCATAAAAACTGATTGGAAGCACAACCCCTAATTCTTTCGCCAGACGCTGTCCCATTAAAACCGCTTCATTTTCCTCTACTGATTTAGCATAATGATAAAAATCATACCGACGCTGTTGGCAAAAGTATTCTCTTTCAAACAGTTCTGGAAGCAAAATAATATTTGCTCCGTCTCCTGCTGCTTTTCGTATCATTTCTTCTGCTTTTTTTCTGTTTTCTTCTGGATTTTTACTACACTGCATCTGAATTGCAGCCACTTTTACCTGTCTCATTCTTCTACTCTCTTTCTTCCTGCCGGAATCTGCTGTGTAATACAATGAATATTTCCACCACCCGTCAAAATATCTCTTGCATCTACTGCAATGATTTCTCTTTCCGGGCAAAGTTTCTTCATTATTTCCTGTGCACGAACATCACTTTCTTTGTTTTCGCCTCCAAATGCCGGCATCACAACTGCTCCATTGGAAAAATAAAAATTCACATAAGAAGCCGCCAGACGTTCCCCTTCCTCTCTGATATCTTCTCCTTCTTCAAAACAATATCCTTCCAGTTCTTCTTTTGTGACACAAATCGGAACATCCGGTATCGGCAGCTTATGAATGACCAGTTTTCTTCCCTTTGCATCACATTCAGACTCCAGATAATCCAGACATGCTTTTGATAAGACATACTGTGGGTCATCTTCATTATCTGTCCAGGCAAGGACTACCTCACCCGGCTTTAAAAATGCACATACATTGTCCACATGTTCATTGGTTTCATCCAGATAAATCCCTCTTGGAAGCCACAAAATTTTCTCTGCTCCAAGATAAGATTTCAACTTTTCTTCAATCTGCTTTTTACTTAACTCCGGATTTCTTCCTTTGCTTAACAGACAGCTCGCCGTGACCAAAACCGTTCCTTCCCCATCCGAATGAATCGAACCGCCTTCCAGCACAAAAGGAGCTGCGTCATAACATTCATAGCCCTGCCAGGCAGAAAACGCTTTTGCAAATGCATTATCAAGCTTCCACGAAGCATAAAGCCCATCGACTTCTCCGCCCCAGGCATTAAATTCCCAGTTAACTGCACGCACCATTCTTTCATTTGCTTTGTCTGATACCACAAAAGTAGGACCGATATCTCTTGCCCATGCATCATCTGTTTTAGCTTCAAACACAGTAACCGGATACGGAATCTGCTTTCTTTTTAATTCATTTGCAAAGTTCGTTGCCTCTGCCACATCTTCTTTTCTTGCAGCTAAAAAGACTGCTTCACTCCTTGCAATCGCCTCTATGACCGCTGCAAATGCTTTTTTTGCTTCTCTTGCCTCATTTCGCCAGGAACCCGGTCTGCTTGGCCATATCAGAATGCAGCCTTTGTGTACTTCAAATTCTCCAGGCATAAAAAATCCATCTTGTTTTGGTGTCTGCATCTTAATCTCTCCGTTTTTTTCCTTTCAAGACTGCTTCAAAATCTTCACGATAAGCGTCCTTTAAAATCTTCATAAGAAAATTCTTTTACTATTTCCACTTCTCCATTTTCTTTTTTTAATGCAATTGCAGGGAGCGGCATCCCATTAAAGGTATTATTTTTTACCATTGAGTAAATTGCCATATCTTCAAAAACCAAACGGTCTCCTACCTGAATCGGTTTTTCAAAGCTATAATCTCCAATCACATCACCTGCCAGACAAGTCATAGAAGAGAGTCGATAGGTATAAGGTTTTTCACCCGGCTGATATCCATTTTGAAGTGGCGGGCGATAAGGCATCTCTAACACATCCGGCATATGGCAGGCTGCAGAAGCATCTAAAATCAAAATCTGTATTTCATTTTTTACAATATCCATCACTTCCGTCACAAGATAACCTGCATTTAAAGCAACCGCTTCTCCCGGTTCCAAATATACTTCTACGTCATATTTTTCTTTTATCGAGCTAATCAGTTTTTTCAAACTGTCAATTTGATAATCCGGTCTGGTAATATGATGTCCACCGCCTAAATTCAACCACTTCATCTGTTTTAAATAACAGCCAAATTTTTCTTCAAATGCTGCAAATGTTCTGACCAGGTCATCTGCATTTTGTTCACATAAAGTATGAAAATGAAGTCCTTCGATTCCATCCAGGCATTCTTCTTTAAATTCACTTTTTACTACACCAAGTCTGGAACCGGCTCCGCAAGGATCATAAATCTCATGTCCTTCTTGTGTTGAACACTCCGGATTTACACGAATACCTACGCTGACCTTATGTTTTTTACAAATTTCTTTATGTTTTTCATATTGGGAAAAAGAGTTAAAAATAATATGGTCGCAGATTTTTACCAATTCTTGCATATCTTCTGTTTTATACGCAGGTGCAAACACATGATTTTCTTTTCCCATTTCTTCCCAGCCAAGACGTGCCTCATAAAGCCCACTTGCAGTAGTCCCGCTTAAATAGTTTCCAATCATCGGATACAATACAAACATTGAAAACGCTTTTTGCGCCAGTAACACATGTGCGCCGGTTTCCTCTTCCAATGCATGCAGAATCTCAAGATTCTCTCTTAATTTTGCTTCATCCACTACATAGCATGGAGTGGGAATTGCTTCCCACCTCATCGTACCACTTCCGGATTTTCTTCAACTACCCATGGAAGTCCATACTCATTCAACATTTCCATAAATGGGTCCGGATCAAACTCTTCAATGTTGAAGACACCGTCTTTATCCCAAATTTTATTTACAATCATAGCAGCACCTATCATAGCCGGAACACCGGTTGTATAAGAAATTGCCTGAGAGCCGACTTCTTTATAACATTCCTGATGATCACATACATTATAAATATAAATTGTTTTCTCTTTTCCATCTTTTTTACCGGTGAAAATACAGCCAATATTGGTTTTTCCAACTGTACGCGGTCCAAGGGTTGCCGGATCCGGAAGCAGCGCTTTTAAAAATTGAATCGGTACAATTTCTTTTCCTTCAAATTCAATTGGTGAAGTAGAGAGCATTCCTACATTTTCCAGACATTTCATGTGAGTCAGGTAACTCTGTCCAAATGTCATAAAGAAACGAATTCTTTTTACTCCCGGAATATTTTTTGCCAGAGATTCAATTTCTTCATGGTGAAGCAGATACATATCTTTTTCTCCTACCTGCGGGAAATTATATTCTCTTTTAATTTCCATCGGTTTTGTCTCTACCCAATGACCATTCTCCCAATAAGAACCGTTTGCAGAGACTTCTCTTAAATTAATTTCCGGATTAAAATTCGTTGCAAACGGATATCCATGGTCTCCGCCATTGCAGTCTAAAATATCAATGGTTTCAATTTCATCAAAATAATGTTTCAGGGCATAAGCAGAAAATACACTGGTTACTCCCGGGTCGAATCCACTTCCTAAAAGTGCCGTAATCTTTGCTTCTTTAAATTTTTCTTGATAAGCCCACTGCCAGGAATAATCAAAATATGCAGTGAATCCTTCTTCTTTGCAGCGTTTTTCATAAATCTCTCTCCATTCTTTGTCATCCGTATCTTCCGGCTCATAGTTGGCAGTATCAATATAGTCTACTTTACATGCAAGACAGGCATCCATAATTGTTAAATCCTGATATGGAAGTGCCACATTTAAAACAGCATCCGGCTGATATTCTTTTATTAAAGCAATTACCTCTTCTGTCTTATCCGCATCTACCTGCGCAGTTGTAATCACAGTCTCTGTTGTTTTCTGAAGTTTTTCTTTTAAAGCATCACATTTTGACTTTGTACGGCTTGCAACACAGATTTCAGAAAATGTTTTGCTGTTCTGGCAGCATTTTGTAATCGCAACCTGTGCAACTCCACCACATCCGATAATTAATAATTTTCCCATTTTTCTACCTCCTGAGTGTTTTATTGATTAATTTTTTTCTTCCTCTTCTAACATATCTTCCACATATTTCGGAAGCATAAATGCTCCTTTATGCAGATTCGTCGTATAATACCAGGTCTGAATTTTTCGTTCTTTCCATTTTTTTGCATCTAAATGTTCCAACGGATGGTATATTTTAGACGCAAACCCAAACAGCCAATATCCGGAAGAACACGTCGGAATATGTGCCTGATAGACACGACTGATTGGAAAACTATGACTTGCCTTTCGATGCATTACTCGGCAAGATTCCTCATCTTCATCATAAAAAGGGCTTCCGTGCTGATATACCATAATACCGTCTTCTCTTAAGGCACGATAACAATTCCCATAAAATTCTTTAGTAAATAGCCCTGCATTATGCCCGAGCGGATCAATGGCATCATTAATAATCAAATCATATTCATTTTGCTTTAAACGCAAAAATTTTAATCCGTCTTCATAAAAGATGCGTACTCTCTTATCCTCAAGTCCACATGCATTATCCGGGAAAAATTTTTTACAAACTTCCACAAAAACCTTGTCCGGCTCTACCACATCAATTTCTTCAATTTCCTGATAGTGCCCTAACTCTCTTGCTACTCCGCCATCTCCTCCACCGATCACCAATACTTTTTTTACGTTTGGATGTACGGCCATTGGCACATGTACGACCATTTCGTCATAGATAAACTCATCTTGCTCTGTAAATACAATGCTTCCATCAGCACTTAAAAATCTTCCAAACTCATCCGATTCAAAGACATCAATTCGCTGAAAATCGGTCTGCTGCTCAAATAACTGTTTCTGTACTTTAACCGACAACTTTACTTTTTCTGTATGATAATCCGAAAACCAAAGCTCCATCTTCTTTTTCTCCATTTCAGTTCGATTTAGACTAATACATTTAAGTACTCTACTTCTGAATCCATGGTTCCTTGCATGGAACAGCCTTTTTCCTTTGCATACATAATATATTCGATAATTTCTTTTGTAATACGCTCTCCGGGAGCTAAAATCGGAATTCCCGGAGGATAGCACATTACAAACTCACTGCAGATTCTGCCTTCTGTTTTCTGAATCGGAAGCGATTCTTTCTTAGAATAAAATGCAGTCTGCGGAGACATGACAACGGTTGGCTCTATATATTCCATACTTGGCATCTCTTCCGGCTTTTTGGAATACAATCGCTTAATATCCGCAAGTGCTCCGACTAAGCGCTCGATATCCTGAATCCGGTCTCCGATTGAAATATAAGCAAGAATATTTGCGACATCTCCAAGTTCAATTTGAATATCATACTCATCACGAAGCAAATCGTATACTTCAATTCCCGCAAGTCCGATATCTCTTGTATAGATTGATAGCTTTGTCACATCAAAATCATACACACTGCTTCCATTTATCATATCTTTTCCATATGCATAATATCCACCAATGGAATTAATTTCTTCTCTTGCATATTCTGCCATCTGACTTACCTTTGCAAAGGATTCCCTTCCTCGAAGTGCAAGATTTCTTCTTGAAATATCAAGACTCGAAATCAAAAGATAAGACGCACTCGTTGTCTGAGTTAGGTTAATTACCTGACTCACATATTCCCAATTCACATTTTTTCCGGTCAAAAGAAGAGAACTCTGTGTCAGGCTTCCCCCTGATTTGTGCATCGAAACAGAAGCCATATCCGCTCCTGCATCCATCGCACAGACCGGAAGATTCTCTCCAAAATAAAGATGCGTTCCATGTGCTTCATCTACTAAAACAAGCATATTATGTGCATGCGCCAGCTTTACAATCGCCCGCAAGTCTGAACAGATTCCATAATAAGTCGGATTATTTACTAAAACCGCAACTGCATCCGGATTTTCTTTTATCGCTTTTTCTACTTCAAAACGTTCCATTCCAAGAGAAATCCCCAACCGGACATCCCGCTCCGGATTGACGTAAACCGGAATTGCCCCACATAGAACCAATGCATTAATAACACTTTTATGTACATTCCTCGGTAAAATGATTTTATCCCCTGCTTTGCAACAAGAAAGTACCATTCCCTGAACAGAAGAAGTCGTACCTCCTACCATAAAAAATGCATGCTCTGCACGAAACGCCTCCGCTGCAAGTTCTTCCGCCTCTTTTATGACAGAAACAGGATGGCAGAGATTATCTAACGGCTTCATGGAATTCACATCCAGACTGACACATTTTTCTCCTAACAATTCTACCAGTTCCGGATTTCCTCTGCCTCTTTTATGTCCCGGCACATCAAATGGAACGACTCTTTTTCTTTTCAAAGTTTCCAGTGCTTCATACACCGGTGCCCGCATCTGCCGATGCTCTTCTTTGTTATTTCTTCTGTTATATTTCATTTCTCCTCCGATGTTGTGTCATTCCCACTCCAAAAATAGAACGCAATTTCCTGTAAAGTAAGCCAAAAAAGGACAGGTAATTCCATCACCTGTCCTGTAGTATCATTCTACAAAAGTCATTTTAAGTTTATACACTATGCATCCTTATGCATATCTGCAAAAACCATTTTCTTTCAGAGCTTATCGTTGACGCTTCCGCCAGCAAATATTTGCTAAAACTACTCTTATTGACCGTTTCACAAGTGATATCTCTATCTGAGAGGGTCGCAGGTTACTCTCCTGCACACAACTTATAAAATTTGAGCTTCTAACTCAATCAATAATGCGGTCTTTCACCGCAGTCGGCAGCTGCCCCGCCTGTCCGTATGGGCTTAACCAATTTCTTGGTGGGCAAATATTTGCATGAAAACAATTTTCGCATTCATGTATTTTTTAGTATAACATAGGTTTTTTTTTATTGCAAGAAATCTTTTCTACCTCGTCAACTTACGAATCCATGTTCCATAATTCACAATCAAAAATGCCGGGATACATTTAAACCACTGATCCGCATTTAAACAGCACACTACAATTTGCGGTGACGCCTTAAATACAAACGCTGCAAGGAAAGAAATCGGAAGCACAATCCCCCATATACTGATAATATCAATCTTTGCTACAATCTGAGGACTTCCACCGCCTCTTATAATTCCATTATTGGTCGGCATCTGATAAGACATTCCTACACAGACGGCACTTAAAATAATAAGAAAACTGTTCGCCATCGCTCTTGTCTCTTCGGATAAATTATAAATTCCAAGAATTGGAATTCGCAAGAAATATAAGGTAACCCCGGAACAAATTCCAATTGCTAAAAACAGCTTTTGGAGTTGCTTGGAATACCGAATCACTTGCACTTCATCTCCCTCTCCAACTGCTTTTCCAATGATAACAGAAGCTGTGGAGCACGCACCGACTGCTGCTGATTTTACTAAAAGAAACAGGTTGGAGGCAACACTGTTGGCCGCAATTGCACGTGCAGTCATATGACCTAAAATTGCAGTTTGAAGTGCAGTATTGATTCCCCAAAGGCTTTGTACCAAGAACATCGGGCGTGTTACTTTTCCATAGTCTGCAAGGATTTCTCGATCCATTTTCTTAAAGTAATCTCGGAATTTTAAATCTAAGATCTTTTCTTTTCTTATACTATAAAAAATAACAATTCCACATTCTAAGATTCGAGCGACCAAAGTTCCAATTGCTGCACCTGTCACACCAAGCCTCGGCGCACCAAACCTTCCGAAAATCAAAGTATAATTAATTCCATAATTAACTACTAACGTAACAATCGATAACATCAAGGCAATTTTTACTACCTGTACTGTACGAAGCGTAGCCAGCAAAATCGTCGTAACTGCAAAAAACAGATACGTAAACCGAATGATGGAAAGATACACACAGCCTTCCTTTACAATTGCAGTCTCTGTTGTAAAAATATGCATTACCGATACTGGCAAAAAGGTCACAATTCCAAACAAAATCAAGGCAATTCCAATCCCAAAACGCATTGCAACATTGCCGATTTTTTTAATCGAACCGGTATCCTTTTTCCCAAAATACTGGCTGCCTAAAATGACGGCACCTTCAGCAAATGCGGATAACATCTGCTGAAATATAAACTGGATTTGATTGACCGCTGTGACACCGGATAATGAGATTTCGCTGTAAGCGCCCAGCATAATATTATCTGTCAAGTTGACACTAAGCGTTAACACATTTTGGAGTACTAATAAAATATAAATTGAAAAAAAGTTTTTGTAAAAACCCCGCTTTTTCATGGTTCTTTCTTCTCCCGAATCTCCTCTTCCCATTTATGTAATTTTCTTGCTGCTTCCGGATTTTGTTTTTCCAGTCTCTTTTCAAGTCTTTCCCTGCTCTTCTTCAAGTGCTCCACAATCTCTGGATGATGAATCAATAACTGCTGCTCAATTTTACGTCTTCGTTTTTCAATCAATTGCAGAATTACTTTGCGATCTCCTCTTAAGTTTTCCGGAAGTTCATCTAAATGCAATTCCATTCTTCTTAATATTTCATCCTCATCAATTGCTCCAAGCGAATGCCAGTTTTTAAGTTTTTCTTCAATTCCAAGCTCTGCAAGGCGCTCCAAATCCGGCAGTTTATGCAGCTGTTCCATCACCTGATGCACTTTCTTTTCAATTTCTTCTACTGCATCATCACCAAAGGCCCAGGCAAATTCTTCTAAGGTATTTTCCTCTTCTGCCGGTATCATTGCCTCATGGACTGCATGCACCTTTTCCGAAATTTCAAGCGGACATGGAGAAGGAATTCCGGCATCATGCAAAGCTGCAAGAATGGTTCGGCGGACTTTTCCTTCTTCAATTAAATGTCCAATTCCAAGGCTTCTCATCTGTTCATTTACATTTTCGGAATGTTCTGTGACATAAAAATGAATTCCCTGTTTGTCAAAGTTTTTTGCTATCATTTCCAGACGATCTGCCGCTGTGATATCTATACTGTTGATTGCTCCTGCATCTACAATGACTACTTTTGTATCTTCTTTGATGCTGCTTTCAATATCGGACTGGAAAATCTTAATGTTTGCAAAAAACAGATTTTCGCTGAATCGATAAATAATTGTATTTTTAATCGGATAAGCATTGCGGTTTCGTTTTAAATCATAATAGGCTTCCTTGCCTGGAATCATACCATAAAAAGCACGAGGCGGATTGGTTGCTCGTAACACAACTGCTATAAAAGAAAGTAACAATCCGATTACAACACCATAAATGGTTCCCAAAAACAAAACACTGATGCACGCTGCTACAAATATATAAAATTCATTCCGACTTACTTTAAATAAGCGAATTGCCAGATGCAATTCCACCACATTCATAAGTGCTGAAATCACAATCGCAGTTAACACCGGCACAGGAAGATAACCGATAAAGCCGGTTGCACAGACTAAAACAACTGCCATCACTGCACCTGCTGTAATTGAAACTGCCTGTGTTTTCCCTTCATACTGCTCATTCATTGAAGTTCTTGAAATACTTCCATTGACCGGACAGCATCCCACACATGCCGATGCAAGATTTCCTGCTGCGCACGCCAGAATTTCTTTATTTTCATTAATTTTATAGCCATTTTTTAAGGCAAAGTTATTTTCTGATAATAAGGTTTCTGACATGATAACCGCAGCTATCATCAGACTTCTCCCTGCCGCCTGCGTCCAGTCAATCCCTGCAAATTGAAACATATGAATTTTTGGAAGGCCACTCTCTACTGCATCAAGCAAAATCACTCCTCGTTCATCCACATGAAACAGCAACGTTGCTACTACTCCAACCGCCATAATCACAATTGCCATCGGAAATTTCGGAATCAGTTTCCCAGCCAGCCGAAGAAAAACCAACGCTCCGACTCCAAGTGCAACTGACAACCAGTTAATTTCCTTACAGGTTTCAAAAATATGGTGAGCAAGTTCCGGTAATTCTCCTGAACCCGCCTTACCTCCTAATATCTTTGGTATCTGCATTAAAATAATCGTAAGCGCAATTCCGCTGATAAATCCCCCCATAACCGGTGTTGAAATAAAATCTACAATCCTGCCGGCTTTTAGAAAATAAAACAACAACAGCCATAGTCCGGTTAAAAGCGCAATCACAGGCACATACTGCATTGCCTCTTTGCTTCCACTCTCAATCCCAAGTGAAACAAGTGCGGCTCCCACAATCGCTGCCGGTGCAGCATCTACACCAAAGATAAACTGTTTTGAAGTAGAAAACAGTGCAAAGAATAAAATCGGAAAGACCGAACCATAAAGTCCATAGACTGCCGGAAGTCCTGCAATCTGTGCATATCCCATCGAAATCGGAATCGACACCGCTGCCATAATAATTCCTGAAAAAATATCTTTTTTTAAGTATTCTTTTTTATAATTTTTTAAAGTCGGAAATAATAAACCCTTCATACGTTTCATTCCTTATTATTTTGCCATTTCATAGATTGCCAGCATATCTGCCTCATATAATACTTTTGCAGAGCCCTTATGTCCGCCTGTATTTAAACTGCATTTATGTGCCAGTTCTTTTAATTCTTCTTCACTCGGAGTCAGCCCCAGCTCACGAAGATTGGTCGGCATCTTTATTTCACGGAAAAATGCCTCCATTGCTTCAATTCCACGCATCGCCATCTCTTCTGCATCTCCGGTATCTTCAAGTCTCATTACCCGCACTGCAAATTTGTGGAAACGCTCTGGAATTTCTTTATAGACATATCTGGCCCAGCTTCCCCAAAGTGCTGCAAGTCCTGCTCCATGTGCCACATCATACATACCGCCAAGTTCATGTTCCAGTGCATGTGTTGCAAAATCATTTCCACCATTTCCACATCCGGTTAATCCGTTATGAGAAAGACTTCCTGCCCACATTACTTCAGCTCTGGCATTGTAATCTTTTGGATTTTCTTTTAAGATCTTTGTATTTTCAATCACTGTACGCATCAATGCTTCGGCAATGCTGTCTGTCAGCTCCATATTTTCCCCTTGGGTAAAATAACGCTCCATTGTATGCATTAAAATATCGGTGCATCCGCATGCAGTCTGATAATCCGGCAGCGTCATAGTCAGTTCCGGATTCATAATCGCAAACTTCGGACGGCAGTATTCACTGTGATATCCGGTTTTAATCCATCCATCTTCATTTGTGATAACAGAAGAATCACTCATCTCACTTCCTGTTGCTGAAATGGTTAAAATAACACCGATTGGCAGACAGCCTGCCGCACTTCTTTTATGAGAATAAAAATCCCATACATCACCACCATTTGCAACTCCATATCCGATTGCCTTTGCAGAGTCAATGACACTTCCTCCGCCGACTGCCAGGATAAAATCAACACCTTCTTTTTTGCAAAGTTCAATTCCTTCCTTTACAAGCGAAAGTCTTGGATTCGGAACCACTCCGCCCAATTCTGTATATGCAAGGTTTTCTTTTTCCAATGCCTGTTTTACGCGGTCTAACAATCCCGTCCGTTTTACACTTCCACTTCCGTAATGAATCAAAACTTTTTTACAGTTTTGTGCCTTTACAAGTTCTCCTGTCTTTTCTTCTGTGTCTTTTCCAAATACTACCTGTGTGGGTGCATAATAATTAAAGTGAAACATCCTCTAATCCTCCTGTCATTTTCTTACTTTTTGAGTTGTTATAAGTATAATACCTGTGTTTTCAGAATACAAGTTGACTTTACATTTCTATTGTGATAATCTTTTTACGATTTAAGTAGAAACAATACGGGAGCTTGTGTGACAGGCTGAGAGGAAGATATTAGCTTCGACCGCACCTGATTTGGATAATACCAGCGTAGGAAATCATAAGAATTTATAATTTTAACCATATCTGCTCCGGATTTCCAAATCCAGGGCATTTTTACTTTATTCAAAAAATTTTTATAAATAAAGAAAGGATACGCTTTATGAAAACAGAACATTCTCACTTACTTCGCATGGTTATGCTTGCCATGTTAGTTGCCATCGGTGTTGTCATCTCTCCGATTCTAAGAATCGAAGGAATGTGTCCGACTGCACATTTTATTAACATTGTCTGCTCCGTGCTTCTTGGACCTTGGTATTCCCTTCTATGCGCAACTTTAATCGGAATCATCCGTATGATGATGATGGGAATTCCTCCGCTTGCCTTAACCGGAGCCGTATTTGGAGCATTTTTATCCGGTGTCTTTTATCGGGCTTCCGGTGGTAAAATCATCTGCGCTGTCTTAGGTGAAATCTTTGGAACCGGAATTATCGGTTCTCTGGTTTCTTACCCTGTTATGGCAATTCTTATGGGAAGAGGCGGTTTAACCGCATTTTACTATACCCCAATGTTTTTAGCTGCTACGACAATGGGCGGAACAGTTGCCTGGTTCTTCTTAAAAACCTTAAGTCAGGCAGGTGTTCTTGCCGAGTTTCAAAGAAATCTTGGAGCAAAAGTTTATGATAAAAAAGTTAGAAAATCTAAAAGAACAAAATCGACTCACTAAACCACTGATTCACTGCATTACCAATCCAATTTCCATCCATGACTGTGCAAATATCGTTCTTGCCTCCGGCGCACGCCCGATTATGGCAGAACACCCGCTTGAAGTCGCTGAAATTACAAGCACTGCACAGGTTCTTGCTTTAAATCTTGGAAATATTACTGATGCAAGAATGGAAGCCATGCCGATTGCGTTAAAGACTGCGGTACAAAAAGAAATTCCGGTGCTTCTTGACCTTGTCGGCACTGCATGCAGTACGCTTCGAAAAAATTTTGCAAAAGAATTACTGGAAATTCATGTTCCTTCTGTTTTAAAGGGAAATATGTCAGAACTGCTTGCCATGATAGAGGAAGAATCCCACGCTGTCGGAATCGACGCCGGAGAAAAAGATTCCATCACCGACGAAAATCGAAATAGACTGACCAAACTCTTTCAGAAAAAAGCCGATGAATGGAATACAGTTTTTCTCATCACCGGAAAAGAAGACATGATTGTATCAAAATATGAGTGTTTCTTTGTCCAAAATGGTTCACCCGCTATGGCAAATATTACTGGAACCGGCTGTATGCTTGGGATGGTCTGTGCTTCCTATCTTGCTTCTGCCTCAAATGCTTTTAACGCTGCTCTGACTTCGACTGTTGAATTTGGAATTGCCGGAGAACTCGCTGCGAAAAAGACAACAGCCCCTGGGTCTTTTCAGGTTCAGCTATTAGATTCCTTTTATCAGTTGACCGAAGCAAAACGAGATTCACTTGCAAAAATAATCGTATATTAAGTAAATCGGACATTCGCAATCCGCTCCGACACTTGATCATGAACACAATTCTATGCAATAAAAAGAGGAGACTTTTGGTCTCCTCAAATGATGATTACAGCTCTATTTTCCGGTCTTTGAAATAATATTCCGTGAACAATTTATTTCTCTTTTATTTTTCTGCTGTTAAAATCTCGCACAGTGCTCCAAACATCGCCGGCTCTAATTCCATTGAAGCTAATGTTGCAATCGCTCCTTTTTGCTGTTCTTTAATAAGATTATACAAATCTGATTTTAAATTATAAGAAATCTGTGCTTTTTCTAAAATCTCATAAGCTTCCTGGGCAAGGTCTGCCAAACTTTCTTCGATTGGATTTTCAAATACTACTTTTATCTCTGCATTTACCGGCACTTCTGTTATTTCTATACACATACCATTTTTCTCTACTGTTGCTTTATATGCCGTCTCTTTTCCATCTACCAGCACGCTTACTGTATTTTCCTTCATTTTTACAAAATCCAATTTCCAGCATCGTTTTTCTGGAAGTACCTTGGTATTTCCCTGTGGACTGTGAATGATAAAGCAGTCTTTCCCTTCTTCCTGTGCTTTTTCCAGCTTTGTTTCTACCCAGCTTTCTTCTACACTGTCTTCTTCATCTTCCCATAAAGTAAAACTTCCGGTCTTTCCAGGGAAAATTTTCATTTCCAAAGATTTTGGATTATCCGTGTCATTATCAAATACTTCCATATTTTTCAGTGGAACAATTGCACCTTCTCTTGCCAGTACCGGAATTTCTTCGATTCCACGGAACAACTGAACCATACGTCCACCCTCATATTTTCTTCCATTAAAGAAGTCGTACCAGACTCCGGATGGAAGCCATGTCTTTGCTTTTCCAAGCTGAGTTTTTGTATCTATTTTCTCTGTAATCGGAGAAACCATAAGTTCACTGCCAAAATAATAATTATTCGGTACCTGATAAGCTTCTTCTCTCTCCGGCTCTAAATAATACATTGGCATAACAAGCGGTTTGCCCTCTTTATTGGCACAGTAATTCATGGTATACAGATACGGAACAAGCGCATGTCGCAGTTTTAAGAACGCTTTCATAACAGATTCTACAATCTTATTATATTTCCATGGCTCTTTTCCATTAAACGGATTATCCGTACTATGCAGACGGTTAATCGGAGAAAATACACCAAGCTGTACCCATCTTGCGGTCAGTTCATCATCACGATATCCCATCATATGACCTCCGATATCATGACTCCACCAGCCATAACCAATATTGCTCGCATTTGCTGTAAAATACGGCTGAAACTGAAGACTTTCCCAGGTAATCACCGTATCCCCTGAAAATCCAACCGGATAGCGGTGGCTTCCAGGTCCTGCATATCTGGAAAATGTCAGCGGTCTTGTGCCTTTCCATTTATTATCCAGATAATGATAATGATTGAGCATCCACAACGGGTCAAGTCCCGGAACTTTTGTTACCGTTCCCTGCTGCCAGTCTACCCACCAGAAATCAACACCCTCTTCTTCCATCGGATGATGTAATTCTTCAAAATATACTTCCATAAATTTCGGGTCTGTCACATCAAACAATACCGGTTCTTTCTTTTCCGGATCCATTCCCATCTTTGTTGCAACTCTCTCATAAGCATCCTCATAAGCACGGATTCCATCTGCCGGATGTACATTTAATGTAATTTTCATGTGATGCTCATGCAGCCATCCCATAAATTCCTTCGGATTTGGGAAAAATTTCTTATTCCAGGTATAGCCTGTCCAGCCACTTCCATAAATCGGGTCTACATCATCTACCAGATGCCAGTCCATATCCACAACCGCCACGGAAAATGGAATTTCTTCTCTTTCAAACCGCTCAATTAATTCTTTATATTCGGTTTCTGTATAGCGATGATAACGACTCCACCAGTTTCCAAATGTATATCTTGGAAGTAATGGTGTCTCTCCACATAAATAATAGAAATCTTTCAGACATTCCAGATAACGGTGTCCATATCCAAAGAAATAAATATCTTTCTTGTTTCCGACTCTAGGCTCCACTGTTCCATCTGACTTCAATGCCATTGTCTTAGAATCATCAATTAAGGAAAATCCATTTTTTGATAAAATTCCATGTTCTAATGGAATGGCTCCATCTGCTTCATCTAACGTACGAGCAGTTCCAAGCAAATCTCTTGGGGCTTCTCCATAATGCCACACTCTTTCATTGGATTTTCCTCCGGCTACACGAATCATTAAGCCTCCCGGAGTAAACTCTTTCTTATCATAATGAATTTCTAAATCTTTTGTGTAAATATGAAGTTCGCCATTTACATCACTTACTTTAAATTCTGTCGGTGCAAAATCACGATTCACTACCATCTGTGTCGGACGGTCTTCAAATTCTCCATTTTCACTATATTCTAAGCGTACTAACGCAGTGGTCAACATTGAAATTCGATAATGTTCACCGCTTACTACATTTGCCGCACAGCACATTGGATTTCCATTTAATACATATTTTTCCAATCCCATTTTCATTCGCTCCTTATTATTTAAACCTTTTTCGTTTAAGTTTATTATAATGCAATTTTTTTTAAGATGCTTTCAAAAATTTTACTTAAAACTTTACTATTTTGACTTTTTTATTCTATTATATATTTTCCAGTCAACTACTCGTCACCTAAAGGCAGTGAGTTTCCACTTGCAACACGCAAAAAATTTTTTATTTATGAATCAAAAAAGAGATTTATACAAACGAATGTATAAATCCCTTTTCTATCTCTCAATCTATGTATTTTTCTTACTCTACAATACGTCTGACTGCAATGTATGGTCTGTAAAGCGCATTAGATGAATATTTAATTCCGCCCTGTGGATATGGTTTGCTGTTGGAAGCATGTACAATTCCGCCGTCTCCGGTAAGGATTGCTACATGTCCGGAATATACAATGATATCTCCGGCACGGGATTCAGAATAGGTAATTCCTCTTCCTGAACCAGCCTGTGCATCACTGGTACGTGGCAGGCTGTATCCAAAGTGTGCAAATACCTGCTGTACAAATCCAGAACAGTCAATTCCGTTTGTTAAGCTGTTTCCACCATAGACATACGGATTTCCGATAAACTGGCTTGCATAAGAAACGACTGCATCTCCACTTGCACTGGAAGTACTTCCTGAAGAAGTTGTAGTCTCTTCTTCATAAGTTTCATCTACTGTAGTATTTTCTTCCGGTACAATTGTTGTTTCAGTTGTTGTATTAGAAGCACCTGTATTAGAGGACTGGCTTCCAGAAGCACTGCTTGTATTAGAAGAGCTGTTGCTCTTACTTGTACTTGCAGCTTTCTTTGCAGCCTCTGCTTTTGCTGCTGCGGCAGCTTCTGCGGCTTTCTTCTTAGCAGCTTCTTCGGCAGCTTTTGCTTCAGCGGCTTTTCTTGCCTCTTCTGCTTTTCTTGCTTCTTCTTCCTGTATTTTCTTCAGTTCTGCATTCTGCTGTTCAATTAATTTTCTATATTCAGCAGCCTGAGCTTTTACTTCAGAAATCTGATTTTCATAGTCAGAAGCTGTTGCTTTTTTCTTTTCCAGTTCGTTTTCCAGATTTTCCTGCTGCTCTTCCTGAGCCTGTTTCATCTGTTCTAACTCGCCTTTTTCTTCTTCTAACTGATTTCCAAGAGATGTTACCTGTTCTACAACATTTTTCATTTTAGAGAGTTCATCTCTGTCAAACTGATACATCTTTTCTGTGTACTCTGCTTTACTTAATAAGTCTGTGATATTGCTGGACTCTAAAAGCATCTGTGCCCATGCACCACTTCCACCATTCTCATAAAGATACTGAATTCTTTTTTTCATGGCTGCGTACTGTTCATCACGCTCTGCTTCAGATTCTGCAAGTTTTTCTTTTGTTTCTTCTATAGAATCTTCTTTATCTGAAATCTCACCTTTTAAGATTTCAATTTCTGCCAGTGTTTTTACCAGACTCTGGTCAAGAGAATTAATTTCTCCTAATAATTCTTCTTTCTGTTGTTCCAGTTCTGCTTCTTTGCTTTCCGCTGCAGATAATTTACTTTCTGTATTTGCTTTTTCAGTCTGAACTTCCTCTTTTCTGGATGCAGCTACCGGCATAACCTGTGTGACTGCAAGAGCAAAAATAAGACTGAGACAAAGAAATCTTTTTTTCATATATATTATGTACCTCACATTTTCTTTCTGAGACAATATTACCTTGAACATGATATCACAAAATTATTACATTAGCAAGCATAACTTTAAATTTTTGTAACAAATAAGAGGTCCTGTACAATTTTGTACAAGACCCCTTTTGTCTTTTGTTCGCTTTTTAATTCTCTTAAAGTAAGATTACTCTACAATTCTTCTGATTGCTATGTATGGACGATACAGTGCGTTAGATGAATACTTAATTCCACCCTGTGGATATGGTGCACTGTTAGAAGCATGTACAATTCCACCGTCTCCTGTAAGAATTGCTACATGTCCGGAATATACAATGATATCTCCGGCACGGGATTCGGAATAAGAAATTCCTCTTCCTGCTCCTGCCTGAGCATCGCTGACACGTGGTAAACTGTATCCAAAGTGTGCAAATACCTGCTGTACAAATCCAGAACAGTCGATTCCGTTTGTTAAGCTGTTTCCACCATAAACATACGGATTTCCAATAAACTGGCTTGCATAAGCAACGACTGCTTCTCCAGTTGCACTGGAAGTACTGCTTGAACTGTTATCTGTTGTACTGGAGCTGTCATCAGATACATCTTCAGAATAATTGCTGTCATTATCGGATGTATCGTTAGATGCATCATTTGTTGTGTCATTTGTTGTGTCATTAGATGCATCATCATTTGAAGTATCTTCAGAAACATTGCTGTTATCTGTTGTATCTTCGGAAGCACTGTTACTGCTGTTGTCTGTTGTATCTTCGGAAACATTATTGTTACTGTTATCTGTTGTATCTTCGGATTTTGTACTTGTCTGTTCTGCTTTTGTGCTTTCAGCTGCTGCTTTTTCTTCCGCAGCTTTTGCTTCGGCTGCTGCCTGTTCTTTTGCTGCTTTCTCTTTCGCTGCTTTTTCTGCTGCCGCTTTTTCTGCAGCCTTTCTTGCTTCTTCTGCTGCTTTTGCTTCTTCTTCCTGAATCTTCTTCAGTTCTGCATTCTGCTGTTCAATCAGGTTTTTGTATTCCTGAGCCTGAGCCTGTACATTTGCAATCTGAGTTTCGTAATCGGAAGCTTCTGCTTTCTTCTGATCCATCTGCGTCTGCAGAGAACTCTGCTGTTCTTCCTGAGCCTGTTTCATATCTTCAAGCTCTGCTTTTTCCTGTGTAAGCTGTTCTCCAAGCTGTGTAACTTCTGTTACAACATCTTTCATCTTCTGCAGTTCATCGCGGTCATACTGATACATTTTTTCAGTATACTCGGCTTTATCAAACATATCCGTAATACTTCCGGATTCCAGAATCATCTGTGCCCAGGCATTACTGCCACCGTTTTCATACAGATACTGTATTCTTTTCTTCATAGATGCATACTGTTTATCTTTCTCAGCCTGTGCATCCTCTAATTTCTGTTTTGTATCTTCAATTGCAGATTCCTTGTCAGAAATTTCTCCGTTTAAGATTTCAATCTGAGCCATCGTCTGTACCAGACTCTGATCCAGAGAATCAATTTCTCCAAGTAATGCATTTTTTTCTGATTCTAATTCATCGGCCTTACTTTCTGCCGCAGATAATTTACTTTCTGTTGCTGCTTTCTCAGCCTGTACCTCATCTTTTCTTGCTGCTGCAACTGGAAAAGTAAGAGATGCTGACATCGCTAAAACTAAGCTAAGAGCTATAATTCGTTTTTTCACTTCTTTACCTCTCTCCTTTTTTTGTGCTTCACTGTTGTCCATAATAGCACACTTCTTTTAAAGATGCAAGCTTTTTTCATTTTTTATTAATTTTCATGTTATATTTTGTAACATTTTATTAATATTTAACTCCTTTTCTTGTGCTTATTTTTTTAGACAACCTTACTCTTTTTTGTTGTCTTCACAATGTTTTTTATGGTATTATAAACTACTCATAAAAGGGGGTTCTTGCGTGAACATAAAAAAGAAATTAAATGAAATCATCTACACAATCTCACGCTACACGGAAATATTTCTATCTCTCATTATTCTGACCGTGATTGTTCTACTGATTATTCCCGTCGTATATGATTTTGTACAACATCCTCTGCTTGAAATCACGGCTCACGATTTCACCACATTTCTGGGGAATGTCCTCACCTTACTCATCGGTGTAGAGTTTGTAAAAATGCTTGCAAAACACACCGCCGAAACACTTCTCGAAGTGCTGATGTTTGCTCTTGCACGACAGATGGTCGTCGTTCACGAAACAATGATCGATACGCTTATCGGAATCGTTGCGCTTGGAGCAATTTTTGCAATTCGTAAGTATTTATTATTGAAAACTCCGGACAAGCAGAAAATTTATGACAAACTTTAAAAAGAATCTCGCAAGCGAGATTCTCCGCCTGCGGCGGGTCGCTTTTGCGACATATTTCCATACCGCCGCAGTGCACTCTCTGCGGAGCGTTTTTATTTCATGGGATGCATTTTTCTATGAAATAAAAAACCACCCTCTGGGATGGTTTTTTACTCATAAGCTCTCATTCCCGGAAACAAAATGCCATCTCCGTCAGGATGAGATTTTGCCCGCATCTGTCTTTCTGTCAGCATATAATACTGATATCTTCTTCCATTTTCTCTTTCTCGCAAATCCCAGGTAACGTCGCAGAAAAAGTGCTGGTCTCCTAATTTGACTACATTCCACGCATGAGTTTTAGAAGCATAGCCAAAACATTCGATCTGGAGCTGTCTTAGCAAGTAAAGAAATGTTACTGAGATTCCTTCGCAGACACCGACACGATTCAATAATGTTTCCAGCGTGTAAGAAGCATAAGGATAAGAATTATCATTCTGATATTTCTTGTTTGTATACGTCAAATTTAAAGTAAGAAAATCATAGACGGCACGAACCATCTCTGCTTCCGTCATTCCTTTTGTAATAGTCTCCTCCAAAATATCTTTTGCCATTGCCGACATCTGATTCATTTTTCTTCGAATCAACTCCCTGTCGGTATAATGATAACTTAGTTCAAAGGAAACAACTATTCCGTCCTCATTTTGCTGAATCCGTTTTATTTCATACTGATTCCAATAGAAAAATTCTGGAAAATCCAATGCAATCGCTAAAAAGATAGCAGACCAGTCTCTTCTTGTCATAACGGTGCATGGGATAACCTCTTTTTCTAATCTGGAAATCATTTTTACGAACTGCCAGTAAAGCTCCTGCTGTCTTCCTGTTAACTGATTGACACAGCGCAATGAAGTGCTGTGCTCCATCCTATCAATTTTTACAATTTCCTCCGCCATTTTTTGCTCCTTTCATCCCCTGTTTTTTTAATATACCAAATATATACTCTCAAAGTCTTTCCTGCATTTTTTTACTCCAAATTCATTTTTTCACTCCAAGTTTAGCTTAAATCCAACATGACATCTACTTTCTGATTCATTCCTTTTTCTAATGCTTTTACCTGAATTTTGTCTGCTGTTTCCATAATCAGTTCCACTTCAATAGTCGTATATTTTGCAAGTGGTTTTTTACTTCTTAAGAGACAGGTTCCAACTTCCTGTGCACCTTCCAATTTCATTTTTGTACTGATACTGCCACTTGAATACAGATGCAGTGCAACTTTTGTCTGTTTCTCATAAGCAGTTTTTACGTTTGTTTTAATATGTACCGGAAGCTCCATATTTTTGAAAATCAAGTTTTCGACGTGATAACTTTTTGTTCCTGCACCAGAACCATCTAAAATTCTAAGACCAAGTGTCTCATTCGACACCTGCTTCATTTTCGGGATTTTGGAATGACTACCTGACTGATTTTCTGAATAAATCAAGCCTTTCATAATCCCTTTTTCCAACATGTAAGCATAGACTGCATCCCCAAGTGCTACGGCTTCTTTTGATTTGTAAGAGATACAATTGTTTCCATACATCTTTTTAAATTCATTCACAAAGTATGGATTTACATTACTTCCCCCTACTAAAAGAGTCAGGTCTGCACTCACTCCTTTTTCTTTTTCCACCTTTGCCAGACGTTCCAAGACAGGCATTAATTTTACCTGCATCAATTTTTCACAAAGCTTATGGTAATCTGCTTTTGAGATTCCGATTTCAACCTGTTTATTATATTTTGGAGTGTAAAGAATAATACTATCGTACTCTTTTCCTGGGGCAGACATACGGATTTTACATTCTTCACAACGGTTTCTTAACACCTGAAATGCCTCTTTATCCCCAGAGAGATCGATTCCATTCGCTTTTAACTGTGCTGTAAAATACGCCATCATCAGATAATCGATATCGTCTCCTCCTGCTTTTACTCCGTCCACTGCCAGCACTTTAATCTGACGTTTTGAGGCAGATAACAGAGCCACATCAAATGTACCTGCACCCAAATCAATGATTCTTAAATTGAGCGGTTTCTCAGATAACTTGTCTGGATACAGATATGCAAGTGCACAAGCCTCCGGTTCTGTGATCATACCAGCCACCTTCATTCCTGCACTCTGCGCTGCTCTGCGCACAAATTCCTTTTGTTTTAGATTAAAAGAAGCCGGATAAGAAACAACACATTTATCTGTACGATAATTCAGTTTTCCATCAGGATCCATTCTGGTCTTTGTATTTCTTTTCAAGTACTGAAATAATACTTTATGAGCGTCCAAAATCGAGAAACGTACCCCTTCACGGCTGATTGCAAATCCATTATTTTCCGTGCCAATCAATGATTTCATAGACAAAACAACCGGCTCAAGCATGGCTCTTTCCTTGGCACTGCGTCCCACATCTGAAAATTCTAATGGTTCTCTTAAGAGAACAGCAGAAGGGGTGCTGTTCACCCCCTCTTCATTTTCAATTACTAAAGGTTTTTCAATTTTCGTGTTATAGACTCCTACTACGCTGTTATTTGTACCAAAGTCAATTCCAATCGTTTTCGCTGCGTATTCTTCAAACATCGTCAGTCTCCTCCTGTATATTTATATCCTGCCACCATTTCTTTTAACAAAATCTTTCCATGATATTCATAACCATTTCTAATTGATTTTGCAATTCTGGCATGTTTCTCTTCTTCCTCTGTCTCCACAATATCAATTACTTCATGTATTTTTGAATCAAAAGCAGAATTTTCCTTTGTTATATGAATTTTAACCCCCATCTCTTCGAAAATAGAGTCAAGCCGTTTAAAAATCAGATGACTCTGTTCTTCCTGTTCATTTGCAGTCAGATAAGAGGCTACATCTTCTCTCCATAAGGCAAGCTCTCTTAAAAACTTTTCAAAGTCTTCCCCTTCTCTCTGCTTCGCATTTAAAAGTCCGATAAATTCCTGCAATATTTCACTCTGACTTTCGATTTTACGATTCTGGGAGTCTATTTTTTCATTCATTTTCTTTAACAGATTTTCCATCTGACGATACTGGATTCTTTTATTCATCTTCATCCTCCTCTGTGTTGTCAAACTTATTAAAATGTTCCATATATTCATCCTGGTTTGCTTTTACTAATTTGTCTCTTTTAGACTTCTTTAAAGGGATTTTCATTGTATTCAAATACTCATCCATCACAACTTTTTCGTAATATTTCATTTTTCTCTGTTCTTCTTCCATTTTGCTCGATAAGAACTTCATTACTTTTGCCATATCATAAGGTGCCGGCAGTAAACCATCTTCTTTCCACATCAAACTATAATACTCATCTTGATGATACTCGTAAGCAAATAATAATAACTTTGCAAAGCACTGTGTTTTACCATCTTCTGGCTTTCCAATCAAAGAAACCGCAACGGAATATCCAAACAATCTTTCTCTTAACTCATTCTGAAACTCAAACCATTCATCCTCTTTGTCCTGATAATAATTGCGAATTTTAGAGAATAAAAAACTTGGATTTGCGCTGTTTTCAAGATACTCCCAGCATTCTTCTGCAAATTCTTCTGGTTTTTTATCCTGTTTCTTATCTGATTCTCTGGTTTTAATTTCTGTTTTCTCCTGACCAGATAATTTATATTCAAAAGTTTTTGCTTGTAAAGAAGTCTGAATCATTCCTTTTTTTCTTAAGAGATTCCAAATTTTCGGAAAATAAATTTTCAGCATATTTTCAGCAGCTGTACATTTTTTCTCAGGGTTTCTATAAATTTCCCATAGATTTTCATACAGCGTAAACAAAATTTTTTCTGTCACTCCTAACACATCTTCTCCAGCTTCTTTTATAATCTGATAAGTAAACTCATAAATTTTCTTTCGCTCTTTCCAATCCAATCCTAAAACTGTTTTTACGGTTCCTGGAATCCACATAGATTCCCATTTCTTTTCTCCGTTTTTATATTCCGTTTTTCCTCCAATTAAAATTTGTGCTTTCGACTGAAGGCATGTTCCATTACTGATAGTATAAAGATGTTCCTGAAGCTCATAAGGCAGAATCTGATAGTACTCAAGCTGTACTTTTCTTCGTTCCGGCTCTGATCCTTCAAATTTAAAATAGAAGGATTCTTCCGGATGTTTTGCCAGATAAAATGCCATTTTAAAAAGTTCTAATCGAGTTTCTGTATTTATCTTTTCAAGTAAATCCTCTTCCTTCCACTGTTCAAACCATTTTACATCTCTCTCAAAGTTTTCGTTTGGAAGTCTTTTTAAGTTTTCTTTAAATTCTTTCTCATAAAAGACCATTCCGTTTACTGCCGGCAGACGAAAAATTATGTTCTTAAATTCCTCAATATTCATTAAAAAGCCGTGCATTGTCACATGTGCTCTTCCATCAAAATAATTTCCATTGACTTTCTTTCCCTGCATAACCACCATATTTTTATTTCCAATTGGATAGATTAACAATGCTTTTTCTGGACTGTCCACTTCAATTTCAAGACATTCTTTTTCAATTTTTTCCAGATATTCGATTGGAAATCCAGGACTGTAGCGTAAAACACCAAGTCCATTTCCACTTTTTGTATTTCTGCCTCCAATAAAGTAATACATACCTTTCCCTCCCGATTCCTATTCTACCGTTTTCCTAAACTTCTTCTTTAAGATTTCCTTTAAACTGTTAAAATCAAATAATCCTTCTACATCTGTTTCATCTGATTCTTCGTCTTCTTCATAATCTCTTTTTGTCTCTTTTTTGGTTTCTTTTTTAGATTCTTCCTTTTTTTCTGTTGCTGTCGGATAAAGACCTGAATCATTCAACAAATACATAATTGGTTCTTCGATAAACTGAGGATTGTACTCATACTTCCATTCCATTCCATCTGATTCACTGATTCGAACCGGTTCACTGCCAATGGATGCTAATAAACCATAAACCAGTTTGTCTTCTCCGATATAACGGCGGATTGTATTATAAAAGTCCGGGCAGTCCTGACTTAAATACTCCTTGATTGCCATCTGCTTCTTATTGAACTCTTTTAAGTTGAAACCATTCTTGTGAACCAGTTTTGTATATCTTTTGCCATCCCAGGAAAGTGTCTTCTGACAAATGCCTGCCAGTTTTTCATTCTGTTCTAAAAGCAAATCTGCTCTGGTAATTGCAACAAAAATTTTATAATCCTGACCCGCTTTTTTAATTTTCACTTTTGGAAGAAGCTGGTCTAAAATTTCATGGTACTTTGCAACTTCTTTTCCGAGCAATTCATTTGAATCAATCATAAAAATAATGTAAGAAGCATTTAAAATAGAAGAATTCCAATCCATGTTGATACATTCTTCTCCGGAGATGTCATCGTATTTTAATAAAATATTACGTTTTGGAGCAGAAATCATATAATAATTCGCCGGATAAATACCGTTTACCTTTGTTCCTTCCGGCAGTACCTGCTCATAAATAAAGGCTCTGCGCTCTTCATCCTGTTTTCTTTTTAGTAAATCGATTGCCGGAAAATCATCATAGATTGCTGTATCGGTTCCCGATGCAATCAAATCAAAATACGGCAGGTCTGTCATCTGGAGACGCAGGCAGGTTTTTCCTGAGGACATACGACCAACTGCAACGACCTGTTGCACCGGCACACAGCCTGCATGAATCGGAAGAATTTTATCGGTGCCGGCTTTTACTTTTATCGGTGCAAATTTCTGTCTGCCATCTTTTAATTTCTTTTTTAATGCAATTGGAAATTCCGCATCTAAATCTTCATATACTGCTTCAATTCCGTTTTTTCCAACCATATCTATGCTTAAATATTTATTTTCAATCACCTGGCTTTCCTCTAATTCCCAGTCTTCGGAAAGAGTTTCTACTCCATTTCTTAATTCTTCATTGGTAAACAAAATTTCGGTTTTCTTTAACTCCACACCATCCACTTCAAATGGAATATAATCTACCTCGTCACTAATTTTTAATTTTTCAAACATAACCGTTCCTCCTCTTTCATGTACTATCGAAACCTATTCTTCCGTAACTAATCGATTGACGATCTCTTTCGCAATCAGTCCGGCATTGACACTGCTTCCCCCATCAATATGATTTAAACATACCGTAATCGAATATGGTTTATTTTCATTCAAAATGCCTCCTGTTACGAGTAACGTCTGTGTCTTTCCGTCTCCTTCTTCACCGGTACCGGTTTTAAATGCCATCTCAACTCCATCAACTGCAAAGTCACGTCCTGTTCCTTCTCTCATGACTTTCACCATCATGTTTTTGATGCTGTCTGCCACCTCTTCTGTACACATCTGTCTTGTGACTGCCTGTGTCTTTGCTTTCATTGGTTCTTCTCGTTTGTCATTCGATCCTAAAATAAAATGAGGCTCTGCCAGAACACCTTTATTTAAGATTGCATTTGTATACATGTTTAATCCAATCGTGGTTACGGATGCCTGTCCCTGACCGATACATCCGTAGACCAGGTCGTAAGCATTTTCACTTTCCCCCATAAAGGTATTATCATTAAATTTAAATGAATCATAATGCATCACATCGTCAAATCCGAATTTTTTTAAGTTTTTTCTTAAAATTTCTTCCGGAACCTGCTGCGCTAAGGCAATAAAATAACCATTACAGCTCTGCGCCATTGCCGACTCCATTGTTGTCAATGTTCCATGTACATTTCCACCTGAGCAGTGAACAGAAACCGTTTCTTTTCCCTCTGCATCTAATGTAAAGGTATTGTTGCCTTTGCAGGTATAACTGAAATTTGCAAGATTTGCATCGTATTCTAATGCCGATGCTGCAATTGCCAGTTTCATGGTGCTTGCCGGATGAAATTTTCTTGAGAATACGGTTTCTGAAGAGTCTCCTCCCAGACATACCGCAGCCTCAACCTCTCCGGTTTGAAAATTACTCACCATAACAGAGCTGTCCATATAGCCATTTTCAATCAACAGATCTTCAATAAAATTTTGTAAGTCTGCGTCAATCGTAAGCTTTACATTTCCACCAATTCGTCTCTGATTTGGATGAAACAAAGATTTTTCATCCATTCTTGAATCGGATTCACCCAAAAGTTCCGGTGCCATCCCAAGAATGGTCATGCGGACATTTCCGGTTTCCACTGCCTTTATATAATCCGTTCCTCCAATTAAACGCTCCAGAGAATTACTCTTTTTATCACTCATCCAACTAAGTTTTCCTGGTTCACTGCCAAACATCAATACATTATCCTTTTTGTCATAAATAGTACCTGGCAAATACACTTCTGAAAGACTCAGTAAAGAACTGTCTAATTCCTGTTCTGACATTGTCGTTTTTGCGTCTGCTTCCAGATAACGGTTTCCCAAAACAACAGCCAGAACAAGCATCATTACAAGTGCCACTTTAAACAAACGCCATACCTGATTAATGTAACTTTGAAGTTTTTCTTTTTTTCTGAACATTTCTTTTTTCTCCTTTTTCCATAAAGCCAAGCTCCACAGCTATGTAACTTACAAACATTGCATTTAAACATAACCCTCTTGATGCCAGAGGAAGGCTCACTCCTGCACTGATGAATCCTCCTGTATTAGACCCAATATGAAGCAAAAGAATCGTACCGGTTACAATAATGCTTCCCAACGTCCAAAATTCTTCCATTGTATCTAATGTTCGAATAGTTGTCATCCATCTTACAAGCAAAACTCCTGCTGCAATGACCAGTATTCCCATTAAAATTCCATAATCATAAAGGATTCGTGTCAATGCATGATCCGTATCACAAGTCGTTTTAAAAATAATTGATAAGTTTCCAGGTCCCAATCCAAACCAGCCACTACGCTGAATATTTTTCAAAAAATAAACAATACTTTCTGTCTTTCCAACCAGTGCTTCGTCGGTTACTGCTTTCGGTAAATCAAGCCATACTTCCAGTCGCACTCTGATATGAGAAACAAACCTGCAGGCCAAAAATGCTGTTCCAAGACAGAGCCCGATGTAAGCCATCCGGATTTTTAAATCCGGAATCGAATACCAGAAAAACGCTGTTCCAAGCAGAGCAATTAGAATTAATAAATTAAATTCGTTGCACATTGCTATAAGAGGGAAGAGAGCTACGGTATAGCATAAGAAACCGACATTTTTGGAAGAAAGACTTCCAACCTTTCCTCCAAGATATCCTCTGCTGTGCCCTTTCAAAAACCAGCAGATAGCAGTTTGATAAAGCAGAACAACCAGCGGTAAAATCAAAATTCCAAAGACCTTAATGTGTGCTCCGTTTATCGGATTACAAAACAGCGCGCCGATTAATGCCAAAGGTGCAGAAAGCATAGCCAGAAAGCCCAGATTCTTTGACTGATACCAGTCAGTATAACAAGTCAGAAAATAAACACCTGTAAAAATCAAAATCAAATACTTTAAATCGTTTGCAAAAGCTCTGCAGTTTGATGCACAATAGGAAACGGCTGCCCCGATATTCATTAAAAACAACATGATGTAAATTCCCTGTCGTTTCTTTCGATTCTTTTCCCATCTAATACTGATTACGAGTTCTACTGCTAACAGTATTGTAACTACCCATACATAAGCCAGGCTCTCATCTAATGATTTCTTATTGCTGAATACAGTCCAGAAAAGCAATGAAAAAGAACTGATAAAATAAACTAATTTTTCAAGCATTAATCTTCCTCCCTTCTGAAATCGATTTTAATTCCATCCATAAAAAGTGTTGTATTTCGTGTGATATGTTTCTGTATGGAAGCATTCTCTTTTAAAACAGTCCCCTCCATTTCGACTTCCCCCTTTAAAACAGTCAATAAAATTTTGTTTTTTGATTCTATATTCAAATAAAGTTTTACTTTACTCTTACATCCGTAAATTCTGATATCGTTAAACCACCCTGTTCCAAGTCGATAAATACCAGGCTGAAGTGAAAGTTCAGATACCATATCTTTATTTTTTAAAAAGCGTTTCATTCTTCCGATTCGCTTAATTCTCAGACTCCATATTCCTGGAACTTTATAAACTGTTTTCTGCATTGTCGCACTTTCATAACAAATGAAAATCAAAAAACAGATGACCGTTATCATTTCTAATGTGATGTTTGTGATTCTCACTTCGCTTGCCTCCTTCCTTTTATAAAAACCTCGCTTGCAAGATTCTCTGCCTGCGGCGGGTCGCTTTTGCGACAGCTTTCCTCACCGCCCGGTACAATCCTCGCAGATCGTTTTTTAATTCATAAGACGAAGTCCCCTATGAAGTCAAGTGGATATTCGCAATCTGCTTCGCTACTTGCTCATAACCAAATAGCTGCTACGCAGCTTATCAGAAGGGGCTTCCCCCCTCCTGATACAAGCAAGTCCCCACCCCAGCTTATTACTTTTCGCAATTGAAGCAGGGTACTTACTTGATTTGGTTAAAAAAGAGCATTTCTGTATGGTTTAACTATACAAAAATGCTCTTGAAATTCGTTTCTAATTTTATTTTTTTATTGCTTTTTATTCTTTCCAGAAGCAATCATAAAAGATTTTTACTTCTCCCTTCCAGTTTTCCGACATGTTTCTCTCTTCATTGATATGATAATGTCCTGCGTACCAGGCTTTTATGGAAGAACCAAATCGTTCAAGGATTTCATCCATTTTTTCTTCTGTCCGTGATGTCTGTTTTCGTTCTGTAAATACTTTTGCACAACTTTTCGGAAGCACATGAGAAAGTACAATTAAGTTTAATAGGCCTAAATCTTTTTGATTCTTCTCTTCTAACCTGCCAATAATTTTCTGCCATTCTATCTTTGAAAGTTCTTCATCCGGCCACCAGCCTTCGTTATTTAACATTCTCGAAAAATAATCCGAGGAATATCCACCACCGAGTACCAGATACTGACTGCCTTCGATTTTAAATAATTCTCCATCTTTTAAAAAAATCAGATTAGGATATTCAGATTCCACATAGACTTGTCCACCCCATCGCATCTGCTTTTCATAAGAATAAATGTTTTCCGGTCTGCACTCATGATTTCCTCGAATCAATAAAATATTACATTCTTTTTGATTCTTTTGCCAAAATTCATCCACTGCTTTTTGAAGCTCTTGCTTCTTTTTTCTGTCCCCTTCTCCTAAATCATAGTTGATTCCTGCATCTCCATGCACAAACAGATAACAGTTTTCTTTTCCTTGATTTTTTTGAATAAATTCAATGATACGACTCATGTTCCCGTGTAAATCTCCGGTATGTACTCTCATCTTCAAATGCCTCCTTCTATTCTCTATATATCAAATTTTATAAAGAAGGTTCTGAATTTTGAGTTAATTCTCACATTTTACCTGATTCAACAATCGTTCATCAATTTCTATTGTTTTATTCTTTAATTTTTCTTTTAATGCATCTAAAATCACTTGCGGATGCGCGCCTTTTTGCTGTAATGTTTTTAAGATTTCCAAATCTTTTCTTACTTCATCTGCAGTCCGGTATTCTTCTTTTCCATTTTTTTTCATCATTTCAAGCAGCTTTTCAGCCACGCTTTCACTGCATCCGGTTCGTTCCTGAATCTTTTCTATGTTAACACTTCCATCTCCTTTATAAACCTCTCCATATAGAAGCCGGAACATAACCTGAATACAGCTGTAAAGGTCTGTAGCTGGCGTAATTGCTTTTACTGCTTCAAGAAGCAATCCGGCACGTCTTGCTGTTCGCGCTTCTATATATCTCGCTTTTGCAACACTAAGCTGAAAAATTTTCGGAGCTCGATATCCCTCACTGCTGCATCCAATTCCTTCGTTAAATACAATCTTATCTGCCATCTCCTTCTTTTCCTGCCGGCTCATGGTCTTTAAATCATATCCATATTCGTCATAAGAAAATACACTCCCGAAATCAAGCAGGCAAAATGATTTTGCCACGCCCTCTCCACGAATCCAGATATTCTGCCCTTTAATATCCCCGTGACAGTATTTATCTCCCAAAAGCTGTTCTACAATCACTAAAAGCCGTTCGATTGATTCAATCGCTTCTTCGATGCTAAGCCGTCCTTTTTCTCTGACATAAGCTTCTAATGTCTGCCCCTCTGAAGTATCCAGAATCATATAACTGCTGTCCCCGTAATGCGTTAAAAATTCCGTATGAAATGCATAAGGACTGTTATTTTTTCCATCAAAATACATCTCATTTGCCAAACGAATTTCTCGTCTGACATTTTGTTCCTGACGTTTCTTTTCTTCTTCACGGTCCTCTGAGCGAATGCAAATCGGCTCTCCTGTTTTTTCTCGATAATAACGTTTCACAGGTGACTGACTTTCATCTGGAAAATATTCTTTTATGATACACATCTGTTTTTCTCCATTGAAATGCCGGATTCCTTTATAAGCAATCGCTGTGCCTCCCCTGCCCACTACCTGAATCAAGTCTACTTTCAACACTCCGCTTTTTTCATCCGCCAGTGTAATTTTTTGTTTTTCATCAATCAGACTCTGTCTCTCCATTCTTTTACTCCCATTTTTTATTCCTATTTTTTCCTCTTACTTAGCATTTAGCAAATAAAATATCATGAAAAACTGCATAGCCCTCTTCCAGACAGCTATCTTCAAAATCCCATGAAGCCATTCTTAACCGATTAACTCTTTCTTTTAAAGAACACATTTCTTCCATACTTTCAAAGACTTCTATAAAATATTCATCAAACGGTGTGTCCAAAAGTTCCGTTCCAAATCTGCAATTAAATAATAAATTTTCATTTATGTATGGAAGCTGAATATTTGCTACTCCAAGCGCTTTAATTCCAAGTACTACAAGCAGTAAAAATTCTCTTGAAACCTCTCTTTCTCCAGTCAGAATTTCCTTAAAAATCACTTCCATTCTACGGAGTTCATAAGGTTTTTCTTCTGCATCCATTCCATGTCTGACCGCTCTTGCTTCAAATGGTGCAAATGCCTCTCCTTTTTCCAAATCTTCCTTAATTTCATCTTCTTCTAAGCCATCTATTACATAATCATTAAATACCAAACCTCCGTCAAACAACTCATTGAATACGTGAATGACTTTCGTATAATTTAATCTCCGGCTCATCAGATATTCTTTCCATTTTTCTGATGAAACCTCTTTATACTCGTCAATGTATTCTGCTATTTTCGATAACGGACGCCCCATTTCATTTGTTTTTCCAAGCCCAATATCCGTCAACCAGCACTCTTTGAGTTCCTTCTTTAACTGCTCTTTCATCGAAGCATCCGTCTGCCAAATTTGAATATCTCTACAAAATTTTTCAATCTGCCCTATTACAACAAGGGATAATAAACGGTATAAATACCACTGTCTCCGTTTTCCGGTATCACATACATGCAAAATCACTTCCTGATTAAACACTTCTTCCAGCTTCGTTTTTCCAAGTCTGGTCGGATCCGCAATAATTCCATTCATATTTTCTGTAATGATATCCAGCGAATTTTTTGTTTCCATTCCGGTTTCATCCAGTCCAGCTTTGATTCTCTCACAAACTTCTTTGAAATTTTTTGTTGTCAGATTATCCATTTCAAAATTCAATGCATACGCTGTTTCTTTCCGTTCCTTCCAATCTTTCGATAAGCCTGCCCAAATATCAAATCCCTGATGTGTTTTTAAGACATAATACAAAATTAGTTCTGTCATATCACTTTTATTATCCATACGCATTAACGCATACTTGCACCCCGCTGATTCACAGATATCTTCATAAAGTTCCAGATAGGATTCTTCTTTATCAATATTTAGCTCATTTTCAATCACAACAAACATCAGAGTCATACACTCTAACTCGGAGAGCTTTCTCTCTTCTACTTGCTCTCCCGATTCTTCTGCTTTTAAATCCTTTATAAACTGTGTAATAAATTTCTGACGCAATTTTTTATGTCCATTTAAATATTCAAATTCCAATTCTCCAATCTGCTTTATCATTTCTTTTGACGTTTTTACTGTCTCTTTGGCTTCCCATTTTTCTATTGAATACGGATAATCTGTTATTTCAGCAACGCACTTCAACACTTCTCTATACATCTTTATCTTCTCCTGTCTTTTTTATTCTAAAACCTTCTCTCAGAAAATTGTTTATAAATACTCCTCTATCTTAGTTCGATATTCTTTCACTAATTCTTGCAGTTCTGTCCACGCTTCTAATTCCTCTAATTTTTTCTGCAAATCTTTCAAAACACCAACATTCATTCTTCTGTTTGACACAGCTAATTCAACTACACGCTCGATCTGTACTGGCAGTTCTTCTAAGATTTGTTTTTCCAGATTTTCTTCTTTCTTTTCTTTTAACAGACAAAGTTCACAGCCAATTGCCCGCACTAAAAATAACGCATCCGGCTGTGTCTTTTTTACTGCTTCCCGATAAGTTTCATATCCTTTTTCATATTGTTTCATGCAAAAATAATCACTCATAATCGTCCGGTAACTGTCCATCACTCTGTCAGGAAGAGAAATCTTACGAAACTCCAACGCTTTTTTATGCCATTTTAAAGCTTCTTCATACTCTTTTCTCTGATAATAATAGCTTCCCATATTCGAAATAATTTTTCCGTAAGTCAACTTATATTCTTCCTGCTTTTTTTGATATTGCGGCACATTTTCCAGTTCTTTTATTGCGGCTTCTAATAGCGGATACGCATCCCTCTTCTTCTCTTTATTACAACAATAATATAAAAAATTATAACAAGTCCCTTGTTCTAATGGCGTTAACTTTATTTTTTGCATTTCCTCTACTGCAATCCAGCCAATTTCCACACACTTCTGATTCTCACTTAAGTCTTCATGAAGTCCTGCAAGCTCATAATAAAATTCAAAGGCTTCTTTTTTTACTTCGTCCTCTTCTGCTAAAAAGCAATACAATTCTGCTCCAAGCTCTCCATAAATGAATTCCGCAAAATCAAGGTGACGGCATCTTCTGCTAAATTGGGCTGCTTTATCAAACTTAGGATAATATTTTAAATTTTTTATTACCAAATCTATAACTTCTTTTCTATTCTTTGTCTCCAGAAATGCACACAAAGCCAGATATTCTCTAATTGTTTCATGCGAAAATTCAAGCTGCTCATCTACGATTCCCAGCTTTGGAAGGATTTGATAAATCAATGCCTTCGTCATATTCTGCGGAATTATTGTCTCACTCAAAACTTGTTCCAATAAGCTTTGATATTCCAAAGTTCTGAGCTTGTTTTCTTCCGAATCCACATTTATCCAAAGCAACGCTTTCTCTACTTCCAATGCTATCTTCGGTAAAATCTCATGAATTAAAAAGCGTCGGATCTCACGAATATTATCACGATGCGCTTCCATTGAATCTGCTAAAACATCTAGCTCAAAATATTTTTGAAGCAACTCATTTCTACTTTTTAACCGCATCGCTTCTTCCGGTGCACGCTCATAAATCTCTCGAAAAAGCTTTAAAAACATTGGGTTTTCTAACTCTTCTTTTAAATGGATTTCCGGTGCCACCCATTGTGTAGGACTCAGCTTTAAATACGCATCAATTTGTGTTTTCTCCAGCTTTTCAAATTCAATCTTTTTAAATTTTTCTTGAATCGAAGGGTCATAAAACGAAAATTCTCTTCTGCTTGTCATAATGATATTTACATTTGAAAAAGAACTAAGCTCCCGAATTTCATTTTCCAGACACTCGTATACCGTCATTCCATTTTCCAGACAATAATCTACTAATTCATTCACTCCATCTAATAAAAACAAGAACAAATACTCAGATGATTCTCTTAACATCTTGCATACCACATCTGTCCGTACCGCCTCCTTAAAAAACGCACATAATTCATCCAGCAAAAAGTTTCCTCGAATCCGTTTTCGATTCCAGACATTCATCTTGAAATACAACGGAATTACTGTTTTATTGTTGAGCATTGCACCTGTCAGTTCTCGCTCTAATAATAAAAGCGATGTTGTTTTTCCGGTTCCTCCAGATCCACATAAAATATAATTTTCAGGATAAGTTTGATAAAATTCCAATAAATTCAAATGGTTCACCAGCTTTCGTAAATAAGTATATCTAGACTTATTATAGCAAAAAAAGCCAGCACTCAAAAGCAACTCTGGGATTAATTCGGGAAAGAACCTTTTCCTGCCTTGAAATTTTATTCTTGCTGGCATTAATTACGATAAAGAAACAAAACATCACAGTTGTTCCATTGAAAAAATTGATTATTCTAATTTTTAGCATATTAAAAGAGATGGTATTTTCAGCCATCTCTTTTTCCTCTGAACTCACTTTTCTCGTTTTAATTTTTTTCTCATAACTCCGCCAACTAATACACCTGCTCCTGAAGTTTTTTCGTGGTTGGTTTTTTCGTCAACAACCGAGAATTCCCGCCCTAATTCTTAAACCTTCTTCATGCAAAAAAACTCCCCGCCATCTGGCGAGGAGTTTTCCACATCTTATTTTACATTCTATTCAATTACAATTACAGTTTCAGATTAACTCCGATTTCATTCATATTTTTCAGAATTGCATCTACCGCAGCCTGCACTTCTTCGCTTGTCAGTGTTCTTGTATCAAGACCAAAGGACAGACGAATCGTAACACTCTTCACTCCTGCTGCATCATAGATATCAATAACCGAAACTTCTCTTAAGATTTCAAGTTCTAATTTCTTCCAGCACTCAGAAATTGTATCAAAACGTACTCCTTCCGGAATCAGTAAAGATAAATCATATTCAATCGTCGGGTATTTAGATGGTTCATTGAACTCTAAGTCCATAGCCGGAATTGCCAGTAAAGTATCCATATCAATTTCAATGCATACCACTGCTGCATTTTTCGCAATGTGAGCCAAAGTCTTTGGATGCAGTGTATTCAAAATACCGATTTCTTTTCCGTCTACCAAAATCTTTGTTGTATTCTTCGGATGCTGCCACTCATGTCTTACTTCTGTTTTTTCATAAGCCACTTTTTTATGTTTCAGCTGACTTACAATAGTATTTAAAAGCTGTACTGCTTTAATATATAATTTCTTTTCGCTTTCTTCTTTGCTGTACATTGCGATTCCGAGCATGCGATGTTCATCGGCAGTCTCATCTTCTCTTACTCCTAATACGGTACGCGCAATTTCAAACATTCCAAAGCTTGGTTTGTAATTACGGTTATTGTATACCAATGGAAGGAAGCTCTGCATCATGCTGGTTCTTAAAATTCCATTGTCGTCTGCATGACCTAAAAGACGTACATTTTCTTCCGGAGCAAGTCCAAGATTTCTAAGAGCATCCGGATCACACCATAATCTGGTATTGACTTCATTCATTGCATAAGCTTTTACCAGTAAGTCTTTAATCAGATTTTCTTCTTTTCTGCGTTCTGTTGTCTTTGCAGGAAGCAGCGGAGATAAGGTTGTCTTGATTTCAAAGTTATCATATCCATAGATACGTGTAATCTCTTCAATAATGTCGGCTCTCATGCTGACATCTTTTGTTCCTCTCCAGCTTGGCACTTCTGATACGAAGTTTTCGCCGTCCTGTGTGGTCTTAAATCCAAGCTGTTCCAGTGTTAATTTAATTCTTTCACATGGAATATCAATTCCGGTATAACGGTCTACGAATTTTTTGTCAAACTCTACTTTTAATTCCGGATATTTTTTCACATACACATCTGTAATCTTACTTGCACATTCACATTCCGGATCTACGTCTTTTAAAAGCTTGATGAAACGTTTTACGGCAAGCATTGTCATTTCCGGGTCAAGTGTCTTTTCATAACGTGCAGATGCATCGGTACGAAGTGCTAATCTGGAAGCCGATTTACGAACACTTACCCCGTCAAAGTTTGCGGATTCCAATACAACAGATGTTGTTCCGTCTACGATTTCACTGTCTAAACCACCCATGATTCCGGCAACTGCAACCGGTGTTTCATTATCATAGATCATCAGAGTATCCGGTGTAATTTCACGTTCTACATCATCCAATGTTTTGAACTGGAAGGATTCTTTTGGCGTGTCAACTACAATCTTTTCGATTTTATTTCCGTCAAATGCATGCATTGGCTGACCAAGTTCTAACATAATGTAGTTAGTTAAGTCTGCAAGCAGATTGATTGCTCTTGTACCACAGTAGAACAGACGAATCTGCATTTCCATTGAACTGACTTTTTTGGTTACATTTTCAATGCGCATGCTTGTGTAACGGAATACCAGGTCTTTGTTTGCTACTTCTACTGCAACAGTTGCATCACCTGTGTATGGATTTTCCATTACATCAAGTGGTTTTACATGCTGGTTGGTCAGTGCTGCAAACTCACGAGCCATTCCATAATGTCCCCATAAGTCCGGTCTGTTTGTTAAAGATTTATTATCGACTTCAAATACCACGTCGTCGATTGGGAAAATTTCTTTTAAATCTGTACCGTTCTTTAAGTCTGCATCTAATTCCATGATTCCGTCATGTGTCTCAGAAATTCCCAGTTCTTTTGCAGAACAACACATACCGAAAGATTTATATCCACGAATTTTGGAAGCTTTGATTTTGATTCCGCAAACTTCTCCGCCTACTTTACAAAATGCGGTTTTTAAACCTGCTCTTGCATTCGGGGCTCCACATACTACATCGTAAACTTCATCTCCGGCATCCACTTTTAATAAATGCAGATGATCGGAATCCGGATGGTCTTCGCAGGAAAGAATTTCACCTACAACAACATCTTTTACATCTTTTCCTTTATATTCAATTCCTTCTACTTCTGCTGTAGAAAGTGTAAATCTGTGAATCAGCTGGTCTAAATCCCATCCGTCCAAATTTACAAAGTCTTTAATCCAATTCATTGATACGAACATGTTTCTTCACCTCCTATTTACTTACGAACTGTGACAATGCATTTAAGTCACCTTCGTTAAATACACGAATATCTTTTACGCCATATTTCATCATTGCCAGACGGGTCAGACCCAGACCAAACGCAAATCCGGTATATTTATCTGGTTCTTCTTCGGTGTTAATTCCTGCGTATTTTAATACGTTTGGATGAATCATACCACATGGACACAGTTCCAGCCATCCGGAGTTTTTACAGGATGGGCATCCGTCACCTCCACAGATTAAGCACTGGATATCTAATTCAAATCCAGGTTCCACAAATGGGAAAAATCCAGGACGCAGACGTACTTTTACATCTCTTTCAAAGATTTCAGAAAGCATGGTTTTCATAAAATAAATCAGGTTTGAAATAGAGATGTCTTTATCAATCATAATTCCTTCCATCTGGAAGAAAGTGTTTTCATGGCAGGCATCGATTGCTTCGTTTCTGAAACATCTTCCCGGGAATACGGCACGAATCGGACGTCCTTCTTCTTTTAATGCTTTTGCATACTTCTTCATAATTGCATTCTGTGCAGCAGAAGTATGGCTCTTTAATAACTGGTTTGGTGTAGACAGATAATAGGTATCCTGCATATCACGTGCCGGATGATATTTCGGAATATTCAGTGCTTCAAAGCAATGATAATCATCTACGATTTCGCTATAATCTTCTACATTAAATCCCATAGATTCAAAGATATCCTCCAATTCTCTCTGAATCAGAGTAATTGGATGATAAGAACCACACGGATTTTCTGTCGGAAGAGATTCATCGTAGGACTCTGCCTGATTGATGGCTCTTTCTTCTTCCAGACGAATCAGTTCTTTTTCTTTTTCTTCAAATTTTGCAATTACTTCCTGTTTAAATGTATTGATTAACTGTCCTGTTGTCTTTTTCTGTTCCGGCGGAACTTTTCCAAGCTCTTTCATTAAGCCTGAAACATACCCTTTTTTACTTAAAAAATTTCGGCGAAGTTCTTCTAAAGAAGAAGATGCATTTACGGTTCCAAGTTCATCTTGAAACTGTTCTCTCAGTTTTTGAATCTTGTCTTTCATAATTTCCTCCATAAATTAAAAATTCAAGCACGCTTCTCATTTATTGAAATAAAAAAACCTCGCCCCACAAAAAGGGACGAGGTATCTCGCGTTACCACCCTAATTCAAAACCGCTGTTTTTTTATTATTTCTATTCTTTCTCTTATACGGTTTTGCTCAGATCGGAAGAGCGTCGTGTAGGGAAAGAGTGTAGATCTCGGTGGTCGCCGTATCATTAAAAAAAAAAAAAA
>OODU01000351.1_pt1 | contig 54365 bp, 46 predicted proteins | sample 1671171 | NCBI WGS metagenome assembly OODU01 (sample SAMN06348129, study PRJEB24527) | human gut metagenome | biome: human gut; feature: ankylosing spondylitis patient; material: feces | host: Homo sapiens | place: China | collected 2015-10
TTTAATGATACGGCGACCACCGAGATCTACACTCTTTCCCTACACGACGCTCTTCCGATCTATCGAAGATACAATAGATGATTATTCATTGTCATTATCGAATAAAGAACAAGAACATTATGAGGAAGGCAAACAAATTCACAAATCATGTCAACAGTGGAACAAAAAATTTAGTAATTGTAATAGCTATGCTGAATTAGTAAAAATCGTGGAGAATTATAAAAAATCTAAGATTTCTTCCATTGTAGATGTCAGCTTTTTCTTCTTTCAATACATTTTTGCAGATGTTGAGAATAAAAAAAGATTCTCTATTATTATGGAATATATGTCCTCCGGTGCTTATCCTGAATATAAAATGATAAATGCTTTGTGTTCAATATATGATCCTGATGATGTTATGCAATCGTTCAATTATTCTTTAGGAGCAAAGGGAACAATATATAAGCATAAGAAGAAATTAAAAGAGTATATTGATCTCTTGAAAGATGGAGAAATTGATTTTTATTCAGAAGCATTGTTTGACAAGGAAACGCATTACTATTGTGAAAAAACTAAAGGATATCAAAAGGATAATACATATTTTCCAATCACAACAATTTATAGGTATTTTGAAACATTTGATGAGTTTGTTAATTATCGAAATGGGGATTTGACATATTGTGATTTATCAGATGCACTTGAATGTAATGCGGATTTTTCTAAGTATATCGTTGATGAAACAACAAAGTTTCCGATTCATGCAAATATGGATGTCATATATTCTGTAAAGAAATACTATCATAACAAAAAATTTTATGTAACACAAAAGTGGCTCAATAAATCTGGCAGTATACTTAAAGAATATAATCATACATTTAACTATTTTTTTGATTTTGTTGCTTTTCTTAAAGGAAATCTGTCCAATGCAAATTTGCTTTTTTGTGATGGGCTTAACAATTTAGATCAGTGGGATTTTATTGACTTTACAGGCGTAAAAATGAAAAGCAGCTTGTGTGAAAAGTTTGGTTTAAAATATGATACTTATACAATTAACTTGAATGTTATAGAATCCTTTGAGTGTATTGAAAAAAACGAATCCGAAACGGCTTTAGTTCTTCAATCTTCGAGAGATTTGGTATCAGAAGTAGCAGGACGAGACTTATCAAATTCCGATTGGGCTTTTGATAACAAATGCCAAAGAGTTCACTATATTTCAGATTTTCATCTTATGCACAGAATACAAAATACAGGCTGTCGTTCAAAAGAAGATATTATATATGTAATTCAAAGAATAGTTAATACTATTGCTAATGAAGCAGGAAGCCTATTATTGATTGACGGTGATGTGGCATCAGATATTGTAATATTTCAGTTATTTGTAAAGATGCTTTCCAAAACATTACGCCGAAACACACAGGTTGTGTTTACGATTGGAAATCATGAGTTATGGAGTTTTCCGGGCTTTGAAATAGAGCAGATTGTTTCAAAGTATCGAACTATTTTGGAAAAGCATGGTATGTATTTACTTCATAACGATCTTCTTTACAAAGAAGATTGTGGTTTGCTTGCTGATCCGAAAATAGGAATACACCTGATTAAATACCATGATTTGTGCAAAATGAATGAACTGCAAATTGCTGACCGCTTGCGAAGTGCAAGATATGTGATTCTCGGCGGATTGGGCTTTTCAGGATATAATACGGAGTTTAATGCTGATAATGGCATTTATCGAATGACTGTGGACAGGACTACTGAAATAAAAGAATCTAAAATTTTTGAAGATTTGTATAATCGGTTATGTCCTATTCTTTCAAATAAGAATACAATTATTTTAACACATACACCCAAAAAAGATTGGTGCAGAGAAACAGAACCTGATAAAAATTATGTTTATGTAAGTGGACATACACACAGGAATTTTTTTCATGACGATGGTGAATTTAGAGTTTATTCAGACAATCAAGTTGGATACCATATCGAAAACCCTCACTTGAAAACTTTTTTAATTGATAACGATTATGATTGTTTTTCTGATTATGAAGATGGTATATTTGAGATTACGAGTGAGCAGTACAATGACTTCTACCGAGGGAAAAATATACCAATGACTTTCCAACGAGAAGTAAATGTACTCTATATGTTAAAAAAGAATGGGTATTACTGTTTTATTCACAAATCAAGAAGTGGTAGTCTTACTATCCTTAACGGTGGTGCCATGAAAAAATTGGAAATTCAAGATGTTCAGTATTATTATGATAATATGGATACCATGATTTCTACGATAAAAACGCCGCTGGACAAGTTTACTTCATTTCAAAAACGAATTGCAGATATGGTAAAACAAATTGGTGGAATTGGCACAATTCATGGTAGCATAGTTGACATTGATTTTTATAATCATATATATGTGAATCCATTTGACTTATCAATAACAGGGTATTGGGCATCAGATATAATTAACAAAATTATATATCCGTCTATTCCTGCCTTATTAGAAAAGAATTGCCCTGTAATGTTTGGCGAATATGTTAAACTTCTTAAAGGTAATAGTGAAAATCCATTAGCGTTGAAACAACAAACAAATATTACAGTATTACCACAGACATATCTTGATACGGATATTTACAAGGCTTCAAGAGAAATAAAGAAGATGCAAAAACTTAGTTCAAACATATTAACTTCTTGGTATGAAGATACTCTACATAAAAGAACTAAAATTGAACTTACATAGAAAGTTTTGCTTATTGGGGCTTATGAAAAAAATGCGATTGTAAATCATGGGAGTAGGATAAGCGAAGATCCCTTCATATACGCCCTGTCTGCTGATGAAACCAGCCTTGTGATTGCGGCTCCACGACACGCAATCACAGCCCTGCTTTCCTGCTGCTTCAAATGCCCTTGCCCTCCCGGTTGGCAACCTCATTTTCGCAGCAACGTCGACAGAGCGTATAACACACTACACTTTGCAAGCAAAGTCGTGTGCCAAAGGGATACCCTTTGGAAACCCTTTTTTGTCGGAGTGTGTAGCCACACTTCCTCCAAAATGCAAAATAAGCGGCATAGGCCAGCCCGTTCCCGGTGCTGATCTATGCCGCCTATTTACTTATATAACCGCTTACTGTATCGTCCATATAAACCGTTCTAATTTATCACTTCCGTATGGACCGTGCTCTTGCTTATCCCGAATTTCTTCGCAGTCTGCCGCACCGTGGCATTGTGGTCTATGATGTAATTGGCGATGGCAATGGCCCGCTCTTCAATATAATCCTTCAAAGGAAAACCCCTCGGAATTCTTTTTTACAGTCTATGAAGAATCCTGAGGGGTTATACTATTTATTCTCTTGAAATTGATGAAAACCACATATGTGCTCTGACAAAAAATTGCTGCCGGTCTGTTTCAGACATTCCAAAGCCTTTGCGGTTATCTACACCATACTGTACTCCAGCATTTCATATGCCACGCGGCAGCCTTCGCTGATCTCAGCCGGAAGCAGCGCCCTGGCCACGCACTTTTCTTCCGCAGACAGGTCATCCACCCGCTGCAGATACGCGTAATCTCCATCAATTCTTGCTACGGTGTACTCCACTCTCTCAAACATAACTTTCCCTCCTTTTCATCTCCCGGCCAAAGAGCCGGTTTAAAATCCGGTCGCATAACATCGTGTAGCATGCTGCTCCCACATTCATGCCGATTCTTAACACAACCGCACCTGCCAGTCCAAAGATTCCAGACGCAATATAAAGGGCTCCAAATGTGTTAAAAACAGTCTGCCACGCATATCCGGCAGAATAACCAACACCAATTCCTCCCAGGATTCCCAGATACGGGTGCAGGGACTCCGGTAGCAGGAAATACAACGCCACAAATACGGCACAGCCCAGAATATTATACATTCCGCGGGTCTTCGCTCTTGGTTTCATGTCGCCGGAAAACGGCAGACATACGGACATGCAGGCAATCCCTGCCCACATGGCTCTTGGAAGCCCCAGAAGGTTCATGACCAGAAGTGCCGTTGATACCGTTAGTGTCATGCGGATATACCACCAGCTTCTTGCCGAACGGATGTGAAACTCCCGGAACAGATCCAGAAAGCTTCTGCGGTACGGGCGCAGCTTCTGGTTCTTGTAAAACACAGCCATGCAGACCAGCATTCCTGCAAATAAGCCAAGTACCCGCTTCTGGTAATCGACCCCGCTTACATCGTATCCCTGCAAAAGCAGGTAACTCAGCACAAACGTGGAATGGTTTGACATGATCACGTTATGGCAGCCAAGCACCATCAGGATCATGATACACGCACAGTTCACAAAAAATGCCGCTCCCGGTGCCATCATATTCGAAATACGCGGTCCTGTCATCAGCACCGCAAAGATCAGACCGATGCAGATCAGACCGTGCGATGTGCGAATCCCAAAATCTGCCTGGCGCAAAACCAGAAGCGCCAAGAGCACGACCACTCCCACAATACTGTTGGCTGAACCAAACAGCATGCTGAATGCAGTCACCACAGCAAAACAAAATGCCACCACAAGATACACTTTCACATTATAAATAAGGATATGGCGTCTTTTTTCCTCTTTGTTTTCCGTCCGCCGGATCAGATTTTTAGAGCCTGCGGAGCTTAATTGTAATTCCTGGTAAACGGTCATAACATCCCTTCCTTTTCTCTGAATTCGTATTAAGAACTATAGCCTGTGCTGGCCGGAATGTCAAATACTTTATAATAATATTATTAACGTATTAGGGCCGTTTGAGTTGCCTTTCGGCAGCTCAAACGGCCCTTGTCATACATTTAAATTGCTATATTGTTTGCAGGTTACAGAACCTTCTCCAGGAAGTTCTGTGCACGCTCGCTCTTCGGATTCGCAAAGAACTCGGCCGGATTGGTATCCTCCACGATCTGCCCGTTATCGATAAAGCAGATCCGGTCAGATACCTCACGCGCAAAGCCCATCTCGTGGGTGACAAGCGCCATTGTGATACCGGTGTGGGCCAGGCCCTTGATAACCTCCAAAACCTCTTTTACCATTTCCGGGTCCAGTGCACTGGTCGGCTCATCAAACAGCATGATCTTCGGCTCCATCGCCAGCGCTCTTGCGATCGCAATACGCTGTTTCTGTCCGCCGGAAAGCTTGCCCGGATAAGCATCGGCTTTCTCGGTCAGTCCTACCAGCTTTAACAGCTCCATGGCCTTTTCCTTGGCCTGGTCCTTCGGCATTTTGTTGACCTTTACCGGCGCATAAACCATATTTTCCATAACCGTCATGTGCGGGAACAGGTTAAAATGCTGGAACACCATACCAATGTCCTTACGGATTTTCTGGATATCTGTCTTCGGTGCGGTAATGTCCTGTCCCTCAATGAACACCTGCCCGCTGGTCGGACGTTCTAACAGGTTCATACACCGCAGAATGGTGGATTTACCGGAACCGGATGGACCGATGAGGGTAACCACCTGGCTCTTTTCAATCTTTAAGTTGATACCTTTTAATACCTCGAGAGAGCCAAAGCTCTTATGTACATCATGAAACTCGATCACTTCGGTTCACCCACCTTTCTATCCAGCTGGCAACCATGGATAAGAGCATTACCAGCACATAATAAATGACTGCGATCACCAGGTACGGCTCGAAGAAACGGAAGGTCAGTACCGTGATCTGGTCTGCTGCACGCAGCAGCTCCACCGCTCCGATGTAAGAAAGGATGGAGGACTCTTTTAATAAGGAAATTGCCTCGTTTACCAGGCTCGGCAGAATGTGTTTGACTGCCTGCGGAAGGATGATATCCTTCATCATGTCGCGGTAACCGACACCTAAAGACATAGCCGCCTCATACTGACCGCGGTCGATCGCATTGATTCCACCCCGGAAGATCTCAGAAATATATGCAGCTGAATTCAGCGAGAACGTCAGTACGCCGGACTGCATCGTGGTAAGGGTCATGCCCGTCAGCTGCGGAAGACCGAAGTGAACGATACAGAGCTGAACCAGAAGCGGGGTTCCACGGAAAATGGAGGTGTAAAAATTTCCAAACCAGACAAGCGGTCTGCACTTGCTGATCTTGATCAGGGAAAGCAGTACACCCAGAAGAAATCCGAACACCGCCGTGATCGCCGTTATTTTTAAAGTAGTCAGCGCGCCATGGTATAAAAACGGCCAATACTGCCAGACGCTGCTAAAATCAAGCTTCATATGTTTTCCTTTCTTTTGCTTTAATCAAGGATGAACTGCTCACTTAAATGCTCTGCGATGATCTTGTCCAGCTCACCGTCAGACATCATCTCCTTCAAAGTATTGTTGAAGGTCTCATAGTACGGGGATTCTTTCGGGAAACCAATTGCGAAGCAGTCATCGGTCTTGTCCAGAAGGCTCATCTTTAACTCATCGTTGTTCTTTAAGAACTCGCTTGCACCGGCACCATCGATGATGCAGGCATCTGCACGTTTGCTCTTAACCTCCTCGATGCAGGCCGGGCTTCCCTGAATACCAACTGCGTTTACATCCGGGATGCTCTCTACTACCTGCTGGTAGTTGGTACCGAATACATATGCTACATTTTTGCCCTGGAGGGAATCCAGATCCGGGTAGTCATCCTCTGCGCGGTAAACGATCGCATTTCTCGGATAGAAGAAGATTTCAGAGAAATCCAGAGTCTTTTCACGCTCTTCGGTCGGTGCCATACCGCCGCTGCAGAAATCGATCTGGCCAGCCTGGATCGCTGCCATCAGGCTTTTGAACGGCATATCTACGAATTCAACGGTTCCGCCGTTTTTCTCTACGATCTCGTTTATGATATCGATGTTCATACCTACGTAGGTCTTGGTTCCGTCCGGAGCCATCTCGATGGACTCAAACGGTACGAAGGTTGCGGAACATCCAACCTTTACGGTCTTTCCTGCGAATGGGTTATCTGCAGATACCTCAGCCTCGCTGCTCTCTGCCTCACTGCTTTCCTCTGCGGTAGTCTCCTCCGCGCTGCTTGCTGCCTGCGCCTCGGTTGGTGCCGCGGTGGTCTCAGCTGGCTTGCTGCTGCCACATCCGGTCATAATAGTTGCTGCCAGCATTGCACCGGCTGCCAGAAGAATATGCTTTTTCATAATAGAGTCCTCCTCATTTGTGTGTAAATATACATTGGTTTCCGTCTGTTTTTCATCGGAACCATGCATAAAAATTAACATTTCGACTGATTATATCACGTTTAACTGACGTTTTCAACCAAATTCCTGCATAATATTCATAAGTTTCCATACTTAATATTCATAAGACTATTCACACCCGGTTATACCTGTCCAGAGCAGTTGACATTGCCATTTCTCCTGTTTATAATCGAATTACGTGTAAGACGATCTTCCTATATAAATGCAGCGGGATCCCCCTTTGGGATCACAACACTGCCCTGCTTTTTAGGGCGATTGGAAAGGAGCAAAAAATGTATACTGCAGATGGAAAGACAAACGGACCAGCCTTTTCCTGGCCGGATGGCAAACGCATCGCTGTCATGGTTACGTTTGATTATGATGCTGAATTTTTACGGATGTCCCGGGCGAAAAGTAAGGGAACCTCCATTGGTTTTACGGATTTTTCAAGAGGCCAGTACGGCCCTCACGAGGGACTGGCCAGGTGTCTGGATATGTTAGAGACCATGAATATCAAATCGACCTTTTTTGTACCTGGTGCTGTCATTGAAACCTACCGGGATACGGTAGAAGAAATTCACCGGCGCGGCCATGAGCTGGCCTGCCACGGCTACCAGCACGAATCCAGCCCGGAGCTGACCCGGGAAGAAATGGAAGAGATCCTGGATAAAAGCGAAAGCCTTCTTTTTGATATCACTGGGAAAAAGCCGGCCGGACACCGCGCCCCGGAAAGCGTGCTTCAGGACTTTATGCCGGAGCTTTTAGCGAAGCGCGGATACCTTTACAGTTCCTCCATGAAGGACTGCGACTGGGCTTATCTCTGGGAAAAGGATGGGAAGGAGCTTCCCCTGGTCGAGCTTCCAAACGATATTACCATGGATGACTTTACCTATTACTATTTCACATTCAGCGATCCGGCAGTCCGCTGTATGTACCCGAACCGTGAGGTTTACGGCAACTGGAAGCAGGAATTCGATGCGCTGGCCCTGGAGGGCAATAAGATCTTTATCTTAAAGCTGCATCCACAGATGATCGGCCGCGCCAGCCGCATTGGCATGGTTGGCGAGCTGATCGCCTACATGCAGGACCATGGTGCATGGATCGCTACCTGCGAAGAGGTAGCGCGTTATGTACAACAGCAGAATGGAGGAAACAAAGCATGATGAACTGGCCTGATAAAAAACGGATTGCCGTCATGATGGCATTTGACCTGGATGCAGAAACCATGTGGACCACACACGGAGATGGAAGCACCGCCCATATGACCAACCTCTCCCGCGGCGCCTATGGCCCCAAACAGGGCGTTCCGAGAATCCTCGATATGCTGGACAGCCACCAGGTGAAGGCAACCTTCTTCATTCCCGGAGTTGTAGCTGAGCATTACCCGGAGGTCGTAAAAGAAATCGCCCGCAGGGGACACGATATCGGATTCCACGGCTATCTGCATGAGGAATCCACAAAAACCACTTATGAACAGGAAGACGCCACCATGCGCCACAGCGAAAAGATCATCTACGATCTGACCGGCCAGAAAATTGCCGGACACCGGGCACCCGGCGGTGTGATCCACAATTACAGCCTGCGCCTGTTTCTTGAACACGGATATATTTACAGCAGCAACTGGCGTGACAGCGATGGGCCATTCCTTCACCAGATTGACGGAAAAACAGTTCCTCTGGTTGAGCTTCCGAAGGACTCCATCTTCGATGATACTGCCTACGATTTTTACACGGACGCTGCCCCGGAACGCTACGGCTTAAAATCTCCGGATGAAATGTTTGAGATCTGGAAGGACGAATTCGACTCCCTGGCTGTAGAGGGCCGCATGATCAACTTCGTCCTGCATCCACAGTTTGTCGGACGCGCCAGCCGGGTACAGATGCTCAGCCGCCTGATCGGCTACATGAAATCCCATGGTGCATGGATCGACACCAACCGGGCTGTAGCCTCCTGGGTCTTAAAAGAAAACGGCTTCCAGGTACCGGAGCATGAGTAAGCAGACACCTGACATTCTTTCCGCACAGGCCCAGAAGCATATTAATCTTACTATCTTAAAACTTGCATGGCCTGCGATCTTGGAACAGTTTCTGATCTGCATGGCTTCCCTGGCAGATACAGCCATGGTTGGCTCCATCGGCGCTTCTGCCACAGCGGCAGTTGCCGTCAATATTTCCAGCATCTGGCTGATCAACGGCTTCATCACCTCCTTAAGCGTAGGCTTTTCTTACCTGATCTCCCACGCTGTCGGCTCCGGAGACGAAGCCCGATCCCGCCAGATCACCGCACAGGGACTGGTGTGCTCTGCCATACTCGGCCTGCTGCTTGCCCTGGGTGTAGAGCTGGTCTGCCACCCGCTTCCGATCTGGCTTGGTGCCGCACCGGAGGTCATTCCCCAGGCCCAGCGCTATATGCAGATCATCGGTTACGGCCTGACCGCCCAGACCCTCTCGGTGGTGCTTTCCGCCATTTTCCGCTCTGCCGGAAACACCCGGATCCCGCTGGCCGCCAACTTGACCTCTAATGCCGCAAATATCATCGGAAACTTCTTCCTGATCTACCCGGCGCGTACCCTGTCCTTTGGTGGTCATACCATTTCCGTCTTTGGCGCCGGGCTGGGTGTTGCCGGGGCAGCCTGCTCCACCATGCTGTCCCAGATCTTTCTGCTGGTCATCCTGCTGGTATTTTTGACTACAGCAAAAACCCCGGTCCGTCTGAACCTGCTCCGGGCCGGTTACCGGATTGAAAAGCAGGTGCTCAGGCAGCTCTTCCACATCAGCATTCCGGTGCTTCTGGAACGCCTGACCCTGACCTCCGGACAGGTCGCCCTAACCGCCATGATCTCCGGACTTGGCACCATCTCCCTGGCCGCCCATTACTTAACCAACCAGACGGAGGGGCTTCTTTACCTGCCTGCATACGGCTTTGCCTACACCGCCACCGCCCTGGTCGGACAGGCGCTGGGGGCCGGACGAAAAGATTTCGCAGACCGCTTTGCATTCCGTATCTGCTGGATCGGTTCTGCTGTGATCATCGCGGCCTGTGTGCCAGTTGCCATGTTCTCGCGGCCCATCATCAGCCTGTTCAGCCGGGAACCGGAGGTGATCGCACTAGGAAGCCAGACCTTATTTATCGCCGCAGCTACGGAAATCTTTTTCAGCTTTACCGTCATCGCAGGCGGGATCAGCCGTGGTTCCGGCGATGTCCGCTTTTCCCTCCTGGTCAGCATCATCGGCATGTGGGGACTGAGGATCGGGCTGGTATGGCTGGCGATCCATCCGCTCGGACTGGGTGTTGCCGGCGTATGGCTGGCGATCGCTGCAGACTGCTTTATCCGCATGGTGCTGTGCATCTGGCGTATCAAAAGCAGAAAATGGAGAAAATGACAGGAGAATATTATGGCAAAGAAAAACGCACGAAATACCCGCGGCAAGATCGTAAATGCCGCATGGAAGCTCTTCTATGAGCAGGGCTATGAGGATACAACGGTAGAAGAGATCATCGACCTGTCCGGCACCTCAAAGGGGTCCTTTTACCACTATTTTGACGGTAAGGATGCGCTTCTCTCCACCCTGAGCTCCCTGTTCGACGAAAAGTACGAGGAGCTGACACAGGAGCTCACGCCGGAAATGACTGCCATGGACCAGCTCCTCTTCTTAAACCAGGAGCTGTTCCGGATGATCGAAAACAGCATTTCCTTAGATCTTCTGGCGCGGCTTTATTCCACACAGCTTACCACCAACGGGGAAAAGCATCTGCTGGACCATAACCGGATCTACTATAAGCTTCTCAAAAAGATCATTGCCAAAGGGCAGGCCGACGGCCAGCTCAGCACCCGCTCCAACGTCAACGAGATGGTAAAGCTTTATGCCCTCTGTGAGCGTGCCCTGCTCTACGACTGGTGTCTCTGCTCCGGCGAATATTCCCTGATGGAATACGCCGCAAAGGTAATGCCTGGATTTTTAAGCAGCTTTCAGCCTTAACCGGTTGGAGGCTTTTTTTATTTCATAGGAAAGTGCGTCCTATGAAACCAAAAACGCTCCGCGAGGATCGCACTGCGGCGGAAAGGAATCATGTCGCCATTGCGACCCGCCGCAGGCGGAGAATCCTGCAACGCAGGATTCTTTCTTATATGGCATATTGAAATGACATCCATGGCGCATCCGATGATCGTAAGGCAATTTCTGTTTCGCATACTGAAAATTCTTCTATCAGGCTTCAAATGCTTCGGTCTGCAAAAATATATCTTTTCGTATGTTTTCTATTTTTATAATTCGTCTAGTTTATTTTTCTTTTATTTAAGCTATTTTTATTTATTATACATTTCAATCGTACAGTATTAATTCTATACATTATTCTGTATTGTAGTCTATTATAAGCTATGCTATAATCATCCACATCATGTTGCTGGAGACAAGCACGCGAACGACACAGAATATGAGCACTATTCACGGATAGGGATTACGTTCACGCAGACAGCAACAAAATGAGGAGGAAAAGATTATGTTATCAGGACAGGCTGGAATCCTGGCTGCCATCGTGATCTATCTTGTCGCAATGGTATACGTTGGATTCTATTTCAGCAAACAAGGCAGCGGTGATTCCGCTGATGATTTCTACTTGGGCGGCCGCAAGCTTGGACCGTTCGTCACCGCCATGAGTGCAGAGGCCTCTGACATGAGCAGCTGGCTCTTAATGGGTCTGCCGGGTGTCGCTTACCTTACCGGTATCGCAGACGCAGGCTGGACCGCCATCGGTCTTGGCCTTGGAACCTACTTAAACTGGCTGATCGTGGCACAGCGTCTTCGCCGTTACTCCGTTGTGTGCAATGCCATCACAATCCCGGACTTTTTATCCAGACGCTACCATGACCATAAAAATATCCTGATGTGCATCTCCGCGATCATCATCCTGATTTTCTTTATTCCGTATACCGCATCCGGCTTTAAAGCCATCGGAACCCTGTTCTCCAGCCTGTTTGGCGTGGATTACCATATGGCCATGATCGTCGGTGCGATCGTCATTGTCGGCTATACCGTTATGGGCGGTTTCCTGGCGGTATCTACCACCGACCTGATCCAGAGTATCGTTATGACGATTTCCCTGATCGTGATCGTATTTTATGGCATTCACATGGCTGGCGGCTGGGATGAGGTCGTAAACAATGCAACCTCCATGGCTGGTTACCTCTCCATGACACAGATTCACGACCGTGCAAGCGGAAGCGCTGCTCCGTACAGCCTGCTGACCATCGTTTCTACTCTTGCATGGGGACTTGGCTATTTCGGGATGCCGCATATCCTGCTCCGTTTCATGGCGATCGAGGATGAGAAAAAGCTGGTCCTCTCCCGCCGGATCGCAACCGTATGGGTGCTGATCTCCATGTGCGTTGCCATCCTGATCGGTATCATTGGTTACGCCGCTTCCGTAGCCGGCGCGATCCCGCTCTTTACCCAGAGCTCTGAGTCCGAGACCGTTATCATCCAGTTTGCGCATCTGTTGGGACAGCACAGCTTCCTGCTTTCTCTGATTGCGGGTGTCGTACTGGCTGGTATCCTTGCATGCACCATGTCTACTGCAGACTCCCAGCTGTTGACCGCAGCTTCCGGTGTTTCCCAGAACCTGTTACAGGATTTCCTAAAGATCAAGATGAGCACCGCAGCTTCCATGATGGCTGCCCGCCTGACCGTTGTTGCCATTGCCGTTATTGCGATCTTCCTAGCATGGAACCCGGACAGCTCCGTATTCTACATCGTATCCTTCGCATGGGCTGGTTTCGGCGCAGCATTCGGACCGCTGATGCTCTTCTCCCTGTTCTGGAAGCGCACCAACCTGCAGGGTGCCCTGGCTGGAATGGTAGCCGGAGGCGTGATGGTCTTTGTATGGAAGTATCTGGTCCGCCCGATGGGTGGCACCTGGAACATTTACGAGCTGCTCCCGGCATTCGTTGTATCCGCACTCGCCATCGTGATCGTATCCCTGGCAACCAAGGCTCCGTCCGAAGAAATCTGCAGGGAGTTTGATTCTGTAGGGAAATAAGAAATAAAATCTCCGGGTAAAATCTCCGAAAAAAAGTGATTGACTTTCAAAAAGCTGGAAATCATCATCAAACCCGAAAAGCTGGAAGACTTGAAAAGTATTCTGGACAGCTGCGGCGCCCATGGTCTTATGATCAGTAACATTATGGGCTACGGCACACAGAAAGGCTACACACAGATGTACCGCGGTACCAAGTACACGGTGAATCGAAATCCCCACATATTTCTGCAGAAAGCAATTTGAATCATCAGAATTTCATACAGACCAGTGATTATCGAAGGAGATAACGGCAAATGCCATTATCTCCTTCTTCTATATTATTCTGTACCCAACAAGGAGGTCACGATTATGGAAAACATCTTAAGTGAAGTATTTGGCATCTGGTTTCTGATCGGTGCATCATTCGTATTTTTTATGCAGGCAGGATTTGCCATGGCAGAGCGCACCAATTTCTTATCTTACTGCATCTACTCCGGCATTATTTCTGCTGTTGTTTATCCGATCGAAGCACACTGGATCTGGACCGGCGTAACCATGTTCATCGTCTTCAAGGTAATCGATAAAATCTTCGGACTGCGCGTCGCCGATCAGGAGCAGTTAGATGGACTGGATATCCATGAGCATGGTATGAATGCATATTATGGGTTCCGGATTGACAAATAGAAATCGTATAATAAATGAGTTTTTTTCTCAATATGAGTTATTTTCAGGGAGGCACCACCGTCCGGCGGTTGTCTCCCTTCTTTTTTTCTGCTATAGTGGTTAGCATATACTTACTTTTATTTAATACACCAATCTGCGCACGCATCGCATACGGAGGTTTTTATGGAACTACGACAACTGGAATATTTTATGATCACCTGTGAGAAAGGCAGTTTTAACCAAGCCGCGGAATGTCTCTACACCACCCAGCCCAATGTCAGCAAGGTGATCAGTTCTCTGGAAAAGGAACTGGGGCGCCCGCTTTTTGAGCGCAGCAGCCGCGGGATCCGCATCACCCCCTATGGGGAAGCTGTGCGGGAATATGCCCAGAATATTCTTCACAATGTCAGCCTGATTGATTCCCTGAGTGACCACAACCAGGGGAAGAAATTCAGCCTTGCCACATATCCCAGCAATATGATTTCCCGTCTTCTCACCGATTTTTATAAAGAAATGGGCAGCACCTACATTGTGGAACACTCTGAGGGAACGGTGGAAGAAATCAGTAACCGGGTAGCACAGGGGCTTTCTGAGATTGGCATTGTCTATATCGCGCAGAAACAGCTGCACCAGTTCCAGCATATCCTTTCCCACAAAAAGCTGAAATTTATCCCCCTGGATGTGAAAGAAGCCTGTGTCTATGTTGGTCCGCATCATCCGCGCTACCACGATGAAAGCATTGATTTTCAGGAGCTCTCCAGCCTTTCTTTTGTGCGCGGTGTCCGTGACTTTTTCTCGGTCGAGCACCATTTAAGCCATGTCAGCCTGGGAGCGATCAGCACGGAACAGCTTCATTATTCTGTCTATACCAACAGTGACCACCTGACCATCAACCTGTTGATGAACACCGATGTCTGCAGTCTCGGCATCAATTTTCTCCATGACCAGTACAAGCAGTACGACGTGCAGCAGCTTCAGATCAACAACTGCGAGCCGTTTCTGCTGATCGGCTACATCTGCTCGGAGGAAGGAAGCTTAAGTGAAGCTGCAAAGTGGTTTATCCGCAATTTTCAGGCGATCCTCTAACAAAATTTCTTCTGGTTATAACAATTTAGAATGACTAAGCCCCTCCAAATTCATCAGTAGTAAGCAATAGCTAACCTGTGTTATACTTCCAGACGTCCGCACAAGCCGGACCAATCGAAACCTTGTTGTTTGTGTTGCTGTTATCCTATACCAAATAGTGACACGGCAATTACTTATTTTTTTACACAGGAGGAAACTGATTATGAAAAAAAGATGGGGCACTCTGCTTCTTGCAGGTCTCTTAGGCACCGCCGTATTAAGCGGCTGCGGTTCATCCGCGTCTGACTCTGCATCCACCACTGCTGCGGATTCTTCCGCAGAGACAACGGGAACTGCTGATACCAAAAAAGAAGACCTGGTCTTTGTAAACTACCGCGATATCCGTGATTTAAACCCGCATTTATATGCCGGCGAGATGTACGCACAGGAAATGCTCTACGAGGGTCTTGTCAACATCACCGCCGATGGCTTTGAAGGCTGCCTGGCAGAAAGCTGGGATGTCAGCGAGGATGGTAAGGTATACACCTTCCACATCCGCCCGGGTGTCACCTTCTCCGATGGCGAGAAATGTGACGCGTACGCAATCAAGGCAAACTTCGATGCAATCCTGGAGAATAAAGACCGCCACACCTGGCTGGAGATGATGCATCTGTTAGTCGGCGTAAGCGCTCCGGATGAAAATACTTTTGTGATCGAACTGTCTGAGCCGTATTATCCGCTCTTAACCGAGCTTGGTGTTACCAGACCGTTCGCCATGATCTCCCCGAAAGCCATGAAAGACGGAAGCACCAAGGACGGCGTGGAGGCTTACATCGGTACCGGCCCGTATGTGCTGGATGAGTTCGTGACCGACGAGTATGCCGTATTCAAGGCAAACCCAACCTACTGGGGCGAGCAGCCGGCGATCAAAACCATTACCGTAAAGGTCATCCCGGATAACCAGACCCGTATCCTGGCACTGGAAAAAGGTGAGATCGATATGATCTTCGGAAAGAATATGATCGATGCAGATGCGATCAACCAGTATTTAGACAGTGATAAATTCACCGTGGAGCTCTCTGATCCGACCTCTACCAGACAGATCGTCCTGAATACCACCTCTGACATTCTCTCCGAGAAGGAAGTCCGCATTGCCCTTCAGCATGCGACCAACAAGCAAAACATCTCTGACGGTATCTTTTACGGTCTGGAAAAACCGGCTGATACCTTATTTGCCACCACAGTCCCGTACTGCAACATCGATCTGGAGCCGTATGCCTACGACTTAACCCTTGCAGGACAGATTCTCGATGATGCCGGCTGGAAAATGGGTTCCGGCAATGTCCGTGAAAAAGACGGCAAGCAGTTAAACATTGACTTACTCTACAACAGTGACAGTGTAACTGAGAAGTCCATTGCTGAGTATCTGCAGAGCGAATACCAGACCATCGGTATTTCCTTAAATATCCACGGCGAGGAGGAACAGTCTTACCGCGATAACATGAAGGCCGGTAACTTTGACATGGTGTTCAACATCTGCTGGGGTACCCCGTACGATCCGCAGTCTTCCCTTGCGGCAATGCGCGCCCCGGTATACGGTGACTATGCAGCACAGCTTGGTCTTGAGGATAAGGCTGAGATTGACTCTGCCATTACCGAAATCCTCATCACGACCGATGAGGCACGGCGTCAGGAGCTTTACACCTACGTGCTGACCCATCTGCATGAAGATGCAGTCTACATCCCGCTGACCTACGAATGCAACAAGGCAATCTACCGCTCCGATATGAAAGGCTTCCACTTCACCCAGACCCAGTACGAGGTTCCGTTCCAGGATTTCTCCTTCTAAGGCGGATGAAAAAGCTTCAAATCAGCGAAACCTATACAGGAAGCCGTCTCCTTTGAGGCGGCTTTCCTTGCATTGCATGTTGTGTCTTTGTGACTGACATATCTGTTTTTCCATGGGAGGTATTATCTTGAAACCATATATCATAAAACGGATCCTGTCTGCGATCCCGCTTCTTCTTATTATATCATTTGTATGCTTTGTATTTATCAACCTGATCCCGTCTGACCCGGCGGAGGTTGCCCTGCGTGTCCGCCAGGTTCCGATCATCACAGAGGATGCCATTGCCGAGGTCCGCGCAGAACTGGGTCTCGACAAACCTTATCTGGTGCGCTACTTCACCTGGGTGCTTGACTGCCTGCGCGGCAATTTCGGCATCAGCTACGTCAATCCGACCCGTACCGTTGCCGGAGAACTGCTCCGCTGCATGCCTGCCACCCTGCAGCTTGCCGGAGCGTCCCTGGTCATGGTGATTCTCTTAAGCCTGCCGATTGGCTTTCTTTGTGCCGTATACAAAGATGGCTGGTTTGACCGGATCATGCGCGGCATCGTCTTTATGACTACCGCTATGCCTGCTTACTGGGTTGGACTACTCTTGATGTGGCTGGTTTCCATTAAGCTGGATCTTCTGCCGACCAGCGGAAACGGGACCCTGAAACATCTGATCCTGCCCGCTTTCACCGTATCGTTAAGCTATATTTCCACCTACATCCGTCTGATCCGCAACAACATGCTGGAAAACATGAAACAGGATTATGTACTCTACGCCAATGTGCGCGGACTTCCGCAGAAATCCATCCTGGTAAAACATATCCTGAAAAACTCCATGCACACCTGCATCGTCGCCATCGGTATGAGCATCCCGCAGCTGATCTCCGGAACCATTGTCGTGGAAAACGTGTTTGCATGGCCGGGACTTGGAACGCTTTGCATCAGTTCTATTTTCAACCGCGATTACCCGGTCATCCAGACCTATGTGCTTTTGATCGGTGTTTTATTCGTTGTATTTAATCTGCTGTTCGATATCCTTCAGACAGTGTCGGATCCACGTATGAGAAAGGAGAGTCACTAATCATGCTTCATCGTTTTCTTCATAATAAAACGGCCGTCGGTACGGTCAGCCTGGTTCTGATCGTGGCCCTCATCGGAATTTTTGCCCCGGTCATTGCCCCGCACGACCCATATGCCACCAACATTCTCAACAAATTTGCGCACTTCAGCAGGGAATATCCGCTTGGAACGGACAATCTGGGACGCTGCATTCTCTCCCGCATGATCTATGGCATCCGGCCGACGCTGGGTCTGGCTGTCCTTACCATGCTTGGCACCATCGGCCTGGGCGCTCTGATGGGACTTTTAGCCGGATATTTCCGCGGGATCACGGAGGAGCTGATCATGCGCGTGGTTGATGTAATGCTTTCCTTTCCGAGCCAGATCATGGTATTTGCCGTTGTGGCACTCCTTGGCATCAACGTGCAGAACGTGATCCTGGCCAATGTCTTCATCAAGTGGGCCTGGTACGCCCGCATGATCCGCACCGGTGTCATGCAGTACCGCGACCGGAACTTTGTCCAGTTTTCCCGCTGCATCGGCACACCGGAACGTTTCATCCTCTTCCGGCATCTGGTCCCTTCCATCGCGGCTGACCTGGCTGTGCTTTCTTCCCTCGATGTCGGCTGGGCCATCATCAACATTTCTACCCTGTCCTTTCTGGGACTCGGTGTCCAGGCTCCTACCCCGGAATGGGGTGCCATGCTCAGTGAAGCGAAAAATGTCCTGACCAGCAATCCGGCGCAGATGCTGGTGCCGGGTATCGCCATTGTCATTCTGGTATCTGCCTTTAACCTGATGGGCGATGCCATCCGCGATGTGCTGGATCCAAAGGAGGTGCTGTAATCCATGTCTGCGATCTTAAAGGTTGAAAATTTAAATGTAACACTCACCCAGCGTAAAAGTTCCAAAAAGCTGGTGGAAGAGGTAAGCTTTGAAGTCCATCCCGGCGAATGTCTGGGGATTCTCGGAGAATCTGGAAGCGGAAAAAGCATGACCGTAAAGTCTGTGCTCGGTCTGCTGGACAAAAATTTCCAGATTTCCGGCCGTGCCATCTTCGACGGGCAGGATCTTTTGCGGGAATCCAAAGAAGAGCTGCGCCGTCTGCGCGGCAGCCGTATCACCATGGTGCTGCAAAATCCCATGACCTGCTTTGACCCGCTCTACCGCATCGGAAGCCAGATGGCCGAGACCTTCGCCACCCATACCACATGGAGCGCACAGGAAATCCGCTCCCACTCTCTGGAAATCCTGGCGCAGATGCGGATCCGAAATGGGGAGGAAGTACTGGAAAAATATCCGCACCAGCTCTCCGGAGGTATGCTGCAGCGTATCATGATCGGCATCGCCATGGCCTTAGAGCCGGAACTTCTGATCGCCGATGAGCCTACCACCGCCATTGATGCGATCACCCAGTACGAGATTTTAGAGGAATTTGTCCGGATCAAAAAAGAAAAACACACCGCCATGCTGTTTATCACGCATGACCTGGGTGCGATCTCAAAAGTGGCTGACCGCGTTCTGGTCATGAACAGCGGACATATCGTGGACAGCGGGACCTTCGAACACATTCTCATGCATGCCAACGATCCATACACTCGGATGCTGGTAGAAAAACGTTCTGCCGTGATGCACCGCTACCGCCAGGTTTTGCACGGAGACCCAATTTTGAGCCAAAACCAGATCCTGAATAGAAGCCAGGTTTTGAATGAAAAAGGACTTCTGAATGAGAAACAGTTTCTGGACGAAAGCCAGATTTTGAATAGAAAGGAGAATGCCGCATGCTAGAATTAAACGGTATCTGTGTCAGCTTCCGCAGTGAACATCAGGAAAAACTTTTCGGCACCAGCCGTGACCAGATTCTCTTTGATGTATCCCTGCGCGTTCCACAGGGGACCTGCCTCGGCATCCTGGGCGAATCCGGAAGCGGAAAATCCACCCTGGGCCGCGTGATCTGCGGGCTGTTAAAACCAGACCGCGGAGAAGTACGGATCCACGGCACCTCTGTCTATGCTTCCCGGAGTGGACGCAAGAATCTCCAGAAACGCTTAAGCGTCGTCTTCCAGGACTACACGACCTCCGCCAATCCACGGTTCCGGGTAAAAGAGATCATTGCAGAAGGACTTGCAGCAAGGGAACGGAACCAGAAAAACAACGGCGGCATTGCAGGCATCACGAATACCGCACAGCCTGGCACTCCGGCAAAATGGAACCGGCAGGAAGAAACCAGCCATCTTTTAGAGCTTGTCGGTCTCAATGCCTCCTATGCGGACCGCTACCCGCATGAACTCTCCGGGGGACAGCTGCAGCGTGTCTGCATTGCGCGGGCGGTGGCCTGCCAGCCGGAAATCATTCTGTTTGACGAGGCAATTTCTTCCCTCGATGCGCACACCCAGGTACAGATCATGGACCTGCTGCGCGACCTGAAAGAAAAGCTTGGCCTGACCTATATTTTCATCACACACGACCTGACTTCTGTGACCTATCTTTGTGATGATGTGCTGTTTCTTTATCATGGTCATGTTACAGAGCACATTCCGGTATCCCGCATCGCGGAAACAAAGGATGCGTATGCGCAAAAACTTTTGAGCTCTATCATTGAATTTGAGTAATGATAAATGTAGCAAAAGGAGATCTTATATCTATGAGACTGTCTGACTTAAAAGCCGGCACCGGAATAAAACAAACACTTCTGCTGCCTGTCACCAGCTCCTATCCCATCCAAATGACCGTTATCTGCGGCAACCACCCAGGAAAAACGCTGGTGGTTACCGCCGGAGTACATGGCTGCGAATACGTCGGCATCGAAGCACTCCGCAGCCTTGGAAATGAATTAGAACCTGACAAGCTTTCCGGGCGCATGATCCTTCTGCCTCTGGTAAACCCGGAAGGCTTCTACCACGGTGCAAAACAGATCATTCCAGCCGACGGCCAGAATCTAAACCGGATGTTTCCCGGAAGTAAAGAAGAGACCTTTTCCAGCCAGCTCGCAAAGGTTCTGGAGGAAACCCTGTACCCGGAGACGGATTTTCTGATGGATCTGCACGGCGGAGATGTCAACGAAGCACTGACTCCGCTGATTTTCTTTCCAACGGCAGTGCCGGAAAAGCTTGCAACGCAATCCGCTCTGGCCGCAGCCGCCCTCTCGGTTCCTTACCGGGTTGCCTCCACCTCAAAAAACGGTCTCTACAGCTGGGCCGCACAATGCGGAATCCCGGCCCTGCTGGTAGAGCGCGGAGAGCGCGGACTGTGGAGCAAAGAAGAAGTAACTGCATGCAAACATAATGTATATGAGATGATGGAGCATCTTGGGATGCTTTCTGTCTCACAAGCAACTGATAACCAGCAAGAGCAGACATCGCTTCGTACAAAAGCGTTTTCAAGACCAACTGAAATCAACGACTCACGTTCTGCAGAGTCACATTCCGAACAAACTGAAATCCGCGATGCGCTTTATGCAGAAGCGCCTTCCGAACAAACCGAAATCCGCGAAACACTTTATGCAGAAGCGCCTTCCGACGGTTTCTGGTATCCTGCCATGAAAAAAGCCGGAAAAACCGTTCCAAAAGGTGCCCTGCTTGGCACTCTGAACGATGTTTCCGGCAAAGAAATCTTTCGCTGCATTGCCCCGTTTGACGGTGTCATCCTCTATTTCACCTTAAGTCTCGGTGTAAAATCCGGGGGTCCGCTGGTCGCATTCGGAAGGTTGGAGCATATTTAGTTGCTGGGCACGCATGCGTGAACAGTAACCATATTGGATTTAAAAGAGTCCACCCAGTCCAAATACTCCGACTGCTGCCATAACCACGTTGACACATACATTGGCTACGGAAAGCAGGAACAGGGTGTAAAACATTTTGTTCATTTTCTCGGTGGTGGTCTCACGGGCTGCGGAGTAGGAGGACATGATGATGGCACCTCCGGTAGAAAGCGGGCTGATGGCTGCTGCGAAGGAGGTTGCAGTGATCGCTGCGATCAGTTCTACATAATTCACTCCGGCGAAGCGCTGGCAGATTTCCGCGGAGATCGGGTACAGGGTTGGCATCACCACAGCGGTGGTGGAGCTTACCCAGGACAGGATTCCGGAGGTGGCTGCCATGATCGGAGTTGCGGTATGCTCGGTCATGAAGGAAGCCAGGGTATCGGAGATCAGGTCAATGCCGCCTAAGAGACTAATCATGTTGACCAGTACACCTACACCGCAGATCATGATCAGGGTGCCCCACGGGATGCTCTTGATGGCTTTCTTCTCATCGGCACATCCAAGCAGGATCAGAACCGCTGCCATGACAAATGCGAAAAGGCCGGTATCCAGCTTAAAGCCGATGCAGCAGATGACCATAATGACAATGGCTGCCATGGTGATGCGCTGTTTCCCGTTAAACTTTTCGATTTCAGAAAGCTTCAGCGGGTTGTCTGCTTTTACTTTGTAGCCTTTATAAAGCACATAGACGATCAGGGTAAACACAAAGCCGGAAAGCAGGGTGCTGACAAACAGGTGCAGGGAAAAGCCAGTGTACCCAAGCGGCTCGGACAGTTCCTTTGCCAGAATGCCCGTCAGAGACAGCGGAGATGCACAGCCCGCATTGGCACCAAGCTTTGCGTACAGTGCCGTTGCCATCGGGTTGATATCCAGTTCCAGTGCCAGGTATACGGCAAAGGTTGTCATCAGGATTCCTGCTGCGATGTGACCCGGACCGATCGCAGAGATAAACGCGGACAGGAAAAACATCAGAACCGGGATCAGATACGTCCGTTTGCCGACCAACGCTACGATCTTTTTCGAAAACAAATCCAGCGTTCCGTTCTGGGACGCCATGCCAAACAGGAAGGTAACACCAACCAGCGTCACAAACATAGAACTGGAAAAGCCTTTTGCCACGTCACTGGCTTTTAACAGCCGCATGGTATCGCCGGATTTGATCTGCAGCTCCACTGCCATTCCCAGAAGCGCCAGCAAAAAGGCGGCTCCGATGGAAAAGAATCCGATATTGATTTTCTTTACAAATCCAACTGCGATTACCATAATTAATACCAGCAGAGAAAGCTGCGGTAAGATTGCCCGAATCATTTCCATAGTATATCCCCCCATTATCTTCTGACTGATGCAACGCCTTCCATTAACAGGTTGGCAGTGCGGAATCCAAACGTATCTTCAATAACCGGCTCCTTCTCCTCTGGCCGGTAATCCACTCCACATTCCAGTACTCCGCCCGGATGTCCAATGCGGATAAACTGGGTATCGGTGTCCGGATTTAAGACCTGCGCTACCACGCTTCCCGGCACAACTGCTGCTGCCGCCGTGCACATGGCTCCGGTCATCGCATAACTCGGATGTGTTTTCTGCATCGACATCATCCGGGAAAGCAGGTCAATTTCTTCTTTCCGGATTGTTGTTCCATCTGCAGTTTCGTAAGTATCCGACTCTGCCACAAAGGTCATCTTCGGAATACCAGGTGTTTCCCATGCTGATTTCTTATAATCATCGATCAGGCCAAGCTTCACTGCCGCAAGTCCCCGCACCGTTTCCAGAAGCTCCAGCTTCGCTGCATCCGCATTTAATTCATCCGGATTTTCTTTTCCGGTCAGCCCCAGATCCTTTGCTTTTACAAAAACAAGCGGATTTGCCACATCAACAATGGAAACCTCCACCTCGCCGAAGTCCGGCACAGTCAGCATATCCACTGCATTTCCGGTTGGAAGCAGACCCTTTCCTAATGTTCCGGCTGGATTTATAAATTTCAGGCGGATCGGTGATGCCGTTCCCGGGACTCCGGCAATCTGAAAATCACCTGTATAATTCACGCCTTCATCCGAGGTCTTCACATCTGCCGCAATGATTTTTCCCGTATTGGTGTTGTAGATCCGCACGGTAGTCTCGTTCTCTTTCGGTGTGACCAGACCTTTTTCCAATGCAAACGGGCCAACACCGGAAGAAATATTTCCGCAATTTCCTTTGTAGCTGACGATCGGCTTATCAACCGATACCTGTGCAAAGGTATAATCCACATCTGCATCTGCTCTCTGTGAGCGCTTTACGATCGCAACCTTGCTTGTTACTGACTGGGAACCGCCAAGCCCGTCGATCTGTTTGGCATCCGGACTTCCCATGAGACGAAGCAGGATTTCATCCCACGCTTCCTTATCTTTTGGGAGATCGGATTCTAATATGTAAATTCCTTTGCTGGTACCTCCCCGCATGATCGTCACCGGGAGCTTATATACCTGTTCGTTCTGATTCTGCATTTCGTTTCCTCCATCACCTGTGTGTGAAGGCGGCTGGCCATGCCGCCGGTCTTTTTAACCGGTACCGTTTTATGGTTTTATCATAGCATGAGGCCAACTGTAATACAAATTCATAATTTTCATTTAAACTATTCCATATATCTATAGTTTATGCTATGATAAACTTAACAGATTATAAGGAAATCTTGAATAAACTGCAAAAACGAAAGCACAATTTCAAAATCATGTCAGGAAAATTTTTTGGGAGATTTTTATGGATTTTAAAGACTTATCTTATGTCCTGGCGATCGCCAGATATCAGAATATTACCAAGGCTGCGAATTCTTTATATGTAACCCAGCCGACACTTACAAAATTTCTCCAGAACCTGGAGGCAGAGCTTGGACAAAAGCTGTTCCGAAAGCTGGGACACCGTTTTGTTCTCACCTATGCCGGGGAACGCTATGTAGAAAAAGCTTCCGAGATCCTGAACCTGAAAAAAGAGCTGGACCAGGAAATGAACGACATCGTAAAGAACAATTACGGCTCTTTAAAGATTGCCTTTCCGACCATGCGCGGCACCTACATGCTTCCCTGTACCCTGCCGATTTTCAATTCCTTATATCCCAACGTACGGCTGGAAATTCTGGAGTCACATTCCTATTTACTGGAAGATATGCTGCTGAATGCCGAGGCCGATCTCGCATTTTTCAATCTGCCTGTAAAAAGCCCGGATATTGATTACGAGATCATCAGCCACGAGGAACTGCTCCTGATCTTGCCGCATCATCACCCGCTTGCGGAAATGGGTGTACAAAAACCCGACTGTAAATATCCGTGGATGGATCTTAAATATTTAAAAGACGAGCCATTCCTGTTCCAAACTCCGGGACAGCGAACCCAGCAGACAGTAGACCAGCTTTTTAAAGCGGCCGGGATCACCCCGATCATAAAGCTGCAGACCAGCAACATCGCCGCAAAGGTCCAGCTGGTAGCAAAAGGCTACGGCTGCGGGTTTGTGACTGAAACCCATTTAAAGCACATCCAGCCGCCGCCTGACATTGCCTGTTTTTCCGTCGGCCCGGAAACCTGCACCACGGTTGATTTCGTGGCAGCGTACCGGCGCGGCAGTTATCTACCGTACCATGCGCAGGAATACATTAAAATTGTAAAGGATTTCACCTGAGACATAACAGGTGAAATCCTTTTGTTGTTAATTTTCATCCTGAACTGTTCCAGGGCCGAAAGACATTAATCCTTTTTTCAGCGCCTTAAGTTCTTCAAGATCAATACAGCTATTTAGTTCCTTCTTTTCGATTTTTTCGATGCATGTCTGATAATCCATCCACCTCACACTCTCAACTTCCGCTTTCTGAAGCTTCAGGTTTTCTTCTTGAAGCTTTTCTCCCGCGTACAGATAGACCGCGCTGATCTCGTGATTTTTAAACGGCTGTCCATGAAAAACTTCTTCGCTTTCTGACTGATGCATTTTAACAAAATGGAGTTCTTCTTCTGTTGCCTCGATCCCCAATTCTTCGTTCAGCTCCCGGATTGCTGTCGGCAGATACTCCTCTCCCGCTGCCACATGCCCGGCTGCGGAAATGTCATAACATCCCGGGTAAGAATCTTTATGCTCACTCCGTTTCTGAAGAAGCACCTCCCAGCTGTCCGAGGGACCACGGCGCACGACCCAAACATGAGCAGTTCCGTGCACACTTCCATCGCGGTGGACAACTCCTCTTTCTCTTCGCACTCCGGTTTTCTCCCCTGTCTTCTCATCGAGCACATCAAGAAGCTCCATCTCCTGGCCATCCAGAGAAGCCGAAACAAGCTTATCGTGACCGTCATAGACAAGCTTGAGCGAGAAGAAATCGGTGCGTTCATTCAGAAGACGGAAAAAGATCTTATCGCCCTCCCAGATGTTTAGCTTCACTGCTTCTTCTTTGTCGACCCATGCCAGCTCGCCTTCATTGCATGCGATCGGTTCGCCGGTAAAGGCATCTGCCGTAAAGAGCGACATATATTCTGTCACGCCGTTTCCGGAGACAAAGGTCACAATGGCACGGTATTTCCAGGAGGTCAGCGTATAGCCGGTCTCCTCCCAGACTTCACGGAGCAGACATTCTTCCGGGCTTTCATCTGCCTCAAAATGACCTCCGACTCCGATCCATTTGTCTTTGTTTACATCATTTTTCTTCACGGTACGGTGCAGCATCAGATACTGCCCGTCTTTTTCGATATAGCATAGCGTACTTAGTGAGATCATTGTTTTACGAATACCTCCACAGATAATAAAAACTTATTTTCCACTCAGATAATACTTTACCTGCAGCTTCCGAAGCAGCTGGACCGATGCCGTATTTTCTCCTGCCACGCAGGCACACACCGGACAATCCAGCTCATCCCTGGCATAAGCAAGGATCGCACGGCATGCTTCTTCGGCATAGCCCTGGCGGCGGTAGGGGTGAAAGACGTGGTATCCGAGTTCCAACTCTTCGTCCGACCCATTTGCTCTTACAGTCTCCCGCTCCTTCGCATTGGATAACCCGGCTTTTCCGATGATCCTGCCATCTGTTTTTCGCACCAGCGCCCAGATTCCATACTCATAAAACCGGTACTGGCCTTTGATATAGGCCTTCAATTTCTCTGTATCGTAAAAAATCTGATCAGCATCCCGTTCCTCCTGTGTAAACCAGGCATCCGGTTCCTCTGGCATACCGGCAATGTCTTCTACGGTAAATTCCCGGATAATCAAGCGGTCTGTTTCTGTGATGATCCAGGGCAGACCGATGTGGCGGAGCACAATGCGTTCTAAATATTCCGGGCAGATGGCATCCGGCGTTGCCAGGTACTCTGCATCCCAGATGTCATCTTCCTGACTTCCTCCACCATGTTCTTCCATGTGTATCAGACCAACAAAAGCTCTCCCTGCTGCTTTCGCGGCAAGGAGAGCTTTTCGTTCGTCAGAAACCACAACCGGATATGCTGTTTTTCCAATCCAAACCGTGTATTCCTGTGTCATATCATTCCTCTAACTTAGCACTTCTCCGGCTCGTCGTACGCTTCACCGAAGGTATCAACCGTCATGCTCTTGATCTTCTGCTCTTTGAGCGGTCTGTCGCTGTAGTCGGTGCGGGTCTCGGCAATCTTGTTTACGACGTCCATGCCGTCAATGACCATACCGAATGCTGCGTAAGCGCCGTCTAAGTGCGGAGCATCTTTGTGCATGATGAAGAACTGGGAACCTGCGGAGTTCGGCATCATGGAACGTGCCATGGAAAGAACGCCTGCGGTATGCTTTAAGTCATTCTGGAAACCATTCTGGCTGAACTCACCCTTGATGGAATAGCCCGGGCCGCCCATGCCGTTGCCGTTCGGGCATCCGCCCTGGATCATAAAGCCTTTGATGACTCTGTGGAAAATGAGTCCGTCATAGTAGCCTTTCTTTGCCAGGCTGATAAAGTTCTTTACGGTATTCGGAGCAACCTCCGGATATAATTCTGCGCGGATCACGCCGCCGTCTTCCATCGTAATGGTAATCTCTGGATTTTTCATGGTTCAAATCTCCCTTCATGTAAAACAAATGCCTGCTTTGCAGCCGCCTGTTTTCTTTTGCGCACATTATACCATACATTCCTCTGATACGCAAACAGCTGTCCGGTATGCACATTTCCATATACCAGACAGCTGTACTTTTAATCCGCTAAATGCAGCATCTCGATCAAAAAGATCCAGGTCAGTCCGTAGTAAGAAACCACCGCCACCAGGTCGTTCACCGTTGTGATGAGCGGACCAGATGCTACGGCCGGGTCTACGCCGAACTTTTTAAACATGATCGGGATCACCGTACCGGATACACTGGAAATGATCATGGCCGCAAGAAGTGCCACGCCGATGCAGCCGGAAACTGCGAATGCAAAAAACGGAGTCATTCCCTTTGCAATCGCGATATAAGCACCGATCGCAACGAAAGAAAGAATGCCAAGGATCAGTCCGTTGCACATGCCGACTCTCGCTTCCTTAAATACCAGGCCAAGTTTCTGCTTGCCATCCAGGTTCTCATCCATCAGCACACGGATGGTCACTGCCAGAGACTGGGTGCCGACGTTTCCGGCCATGTCCAGAATCAGGGACTGGAAGCAGATCACAATGGTCAGCTGCGCTACCACACCCTCAAACAGACCAACCACACTGGAAACCACAAGACCAAGGCCAAGTAAAATGATCAGCCACGGCAGACGCTTGTGCACGCTCTGGCGGATCGGCTCGTTTAATTCCTCCTCAGAAGCAAGACCTGCTAACTTTGCGTAGTCATCGCCCATCTCATCATCGACAACCTGAACGATGTCCTGCGCAGTGATGACACCAAGGATCTTGTTGTTCTCATCCAGTACCGGGATGGAATCCTCGGAGTAGTCCTTCATGCGCTCGATACAGTCTTCGATCATCTCACGGGCATACACATATGGGTAAGACTCCATGATGATATCATCCAGGCTGCTGCCCTCTCGGGCAATGATCAAATCCTTTAAGTCGATCGCACCGCAGAACGTGTGCTGGTCATCGGTTACATATAAGGTAGAAATATTATCGTTTTCTGCCGCCTGTGCAACCAGCTCCCGCATCGCTTCACGGACACTGATTCCAGCTTTGATCTCAATAAAATTCATGCTCATGCGGCTTCCGATCTCATCTTCATCGAAAGACTCCAGCATGGCAATGTCGCGCTTGGATTCATTGTCAATCAGGTCAATGAGCATATTGCGCTCCGGCTTTGCCAGGCGCTTAAGCAGCGCTGCTGCCTGATCAACTTCCATGCAGGAAAGAACCTCAACCTTCTTTCTTGCATTCAGTTCCTCAAAATAAATTTCTGCGTTATCCAGATATTCAAAAATATCAGAAAGCTGTTCCGCGTCTAAAATGCGGTATAAACGCTCTCTCTCATCTCTTGTCAGCACCTCGAAAGAGGATGCGATATCATTCTCATGGTAGTCGGAAATCCGGTCCTTTAATACACGCGGGGATACGTTGCTCCGCATGATCTGCTCCAGTTCCGTCTGGTAGTCACGTACCTGAACTGCCACGTCTTTGGTCTCGTTCTCGTTCATCTTTTCCATGCCTGCTCCTTTCTCTGCCTGCGAAAAAGTCTTTCTCTTTCTCACAGCGTTTTGTTCTCACGGCTGTCATCCGTGGAACCGGAGCATTTTTGATCTGCGCAAACCTGCTGTATTTTTCCAGAAAAATCTCCTGTATTCTTCACGTTTTCTTAACAATAGATTCAAAAAACAAGAAAGAAAAACAGCAGCGTGTTTCCGCAAATAAAAAATGCCATTACCGGTTTCATCTGAAAACGGGCAATGGCAGACACACGCAAATACAGCCTGATCCGTGCAGTACACCTGTGATGCAGGGACTACCGATCAGACAGTTTTCCTATCAAAATCTAAACTCAATTCGTGTGAGAAAACGGACAGCGGATTCAGACAGGCTGTCGGTCTTCTTTTCTCTTCCATTGCCGCTCATTCGCTTATAACTGTCCGCGACGTCCATTTCCTCACCTCCTTATATGTGCACGATCAATAAATTCCTCCTAAACTATACTACAGCATTTTTTTTGCGTCAACCACAGAATTTTTAATTTGATAAATTTCTTGCTATCGCATCCTAGGACACGCCTTTCACGGTCCAGTTATACGTCTCCCACGCCTGATTGAGTTGAACCACTGCGCTCTCCTTTGCATCCAGTGCACTGTAATAATCCGCTACGCCCTGCAGATAATCACTCTGGGAAAGCATGCCGGCCTGCTGTTTTTTCTGCAGGAATGCGTACGTGATAGACGCACTTTCATAGGCATCTTCCGCTCCTTCATACTCAAGCTTTGCAGCCTTTAACTGATCATACAGGCTCTGCATCTGAGAACGCACCGTTCCCTCGGCCTGACTTTCCTGATTGGATTTGACAGATATTTCTGTTGCGGTTCCCGCACTCTGGTGGCGGGTATTCTGCACACTGGCGCTGTTACCGATGGCCTGCTCCACATCCGTATTGAAATCCACATCGTCGATGGCAGAAAGATCCGGAAGCGGCACGCTTCCGATGGTGATATCTGCACTGGTATCCAGGCCCAGGGCAGAAAGCAGGTTAAAGCGGGCATTTGCCGCCTGCTGCCGGTAGGATTCATACCGGTTTTTTGCGCTCTGCATGGTGTCGGAAGCCGCCATCACATCGGCTGCCGTGGCCATGCCCGCGCTCTGTTTTTTTAACGCTGCCTGGTAGCTGCTCCGGGCTGCCTCGTAGTTTTTCTGTTCTGCCTGCGCCTTGGTGTTCATCTGGTTATAGGTACGCATCAGGCTCTGCGCTGTCAGAATGTAGCTGTCTATCGTCTTCTGCCTGCTTACCGACTGCGTCTTCGTTTCCAGGGATTCTAGCTGTTTGGTGATCTGGGAAATGGACATGCTGAGGCGGGAAGCATTCATTTTGTAAACGGCCTTCGTTTCTGCGTCATCCTCATACTTCTCCTGCATGAATTTCATGTAGTCCCGCTCGGTTTCCAGGGTGGAAAGCATGTTCTGGTAGGTTTCCTTGTTGCTGGTATAGTTTTCCAGGGAATTTTTTAAATTCCGGTTGTTCTGCACCAGTTGTTCCAGGTTATTGTAATCTACCGAAGTTACAGACTGAGTGGTCTGTTCTGCATTTTGTTCTGCGGTTTCTGCACTCTGTCCGGAAGCAGTCTCTGCTGTCTCTTCTTCCGCAGTCTGGCCGGAATCTGTCTCTGCAACCTCTGCCCTCGCAGAAAGAGAAGTACAGGGAAGGCTGAGCATACCAAAAGCAATCGCAAGAAGCAGTGCAGCCCGGATGCCAACCTTTTGGGGCATATGGAATCCCTGCTTCGCCTGCCGCTTCCAGCTTTGCGGACAAGACAACTCAGGCAAACGATTTTCATTTTGTTTTCTCTTCATAAACCGCTCCTTCCTACTCTGCCGATGCCAGTCCGTTCACGGCCCAGTCATAATCATTCATGGCCTGTAGCAGAGACAGCTTCTGGGTCTGGGCTGTTACCTGGGCTGTGGTGTAGGATGCCTTCTGATTCTCATAGGTATTTTTTGTAATGGTTCCCGCTGCCAGCTTTGCATCGGCAGACTTCATGGAAACCTCCTGCAGCGCCAGCGCGGACTGGGCCTGCTCGTAACCGGACTGAGCAAGAAGCAGGGAATCATAGGCAGATTTCACACTGTTGGAGATGGTTTCCTTCTGATTCTTTTCGGTCTCGCTCAGCTTCTCCTTTACGCTGTCTGTTCTGGCGTTGGTGAGCTGCTTTTTCGTCAGGCGGTAGGCATAGCTGTTCTCCAGAGCTGTCTGGATATCTGCGCTCACATCAATGGCCGCGATCTTGCTCTGATCCGGATCGGCCAGTTCCGCAATCTCCACATCCGCGCCGTAGCCCCATCCTAACATCATGCACAGGCTCTCCTTTGTGGATGCCAGATTACTCTCAGCAGTCACCAGCGCCGCCTCTGCATTGGAGACGGATTCTTTTGCGCTTAATACCTTGGCCTTGGTAGACATGCCTGCTGCCAGACGGTTCTGTTCAGACTGGCAGGAAAGCTTTGCCTGCTCAATGCGAGCTTTCTGACTGTCCAAATTGTAGTACTGGGTCCAGTAGGTGATCATAAGACCCTCCGCCTGCCTGGCAAGCCGTGCCTCGGCCTGATCGTACTGGATCCGCATGGTTGCCTGGTCATCGGTATTTTCATCGCCCTGCTCCATCAGACTCTTAGCCTGCTGCTCGTTCCGGAGTGCGGCAGCCACCCCGCTTCCGTAGTTCTCACTGTCAGAATCCGGATACTCAATGCTGGAATAAATCTCATTGGCACGGTCATAGTACTCCTGTGCCACATCATCGCGGTTTTTCGTCAGGTAATCTTTATAACTGATCGCGTTCTGGATGACGGTCGGGTTGTATTCATGGATCAGGTCCTTGATCTCATCAAATTCCAGCTTGTTGTCCTTCAGTGTTGCCCACTTTTCTGCCGAGTAGGCAAATTCCGGGCTCTGCTGGGCGAAAGCCGGAAGCGGAAGTGCTGCAGTGACAAGAGCCGCCGCCAGGAAACTCCCCGCCAGCTTTCTTCCGGTCCGTGTCCAGTGACCGCCTGCATTCTGTCTGCATGATCCCTGGGCAAACGGCCTTTTGCCTGCACGGTGCACGGTTCCAAAGCCAGCGCACCGTTTTCTATTGTTCGGAAGCATTCTATCTCCTCCTTTTTTCGAATAACAAACGCAACTATTCCGTACATAGTCACGAATCTATTTTCAACGATCTAATCCTAAATATCCAGCACCTTCAGCTCTTTCTTTCCGTTCATCAGTGCGTAGTAAACCGGCAGGATGAACAGTGCCACTGCGACACCAACAGTCAGACCACCGATGTTTACCACCGCAAGACCCTGGGTGGTAGAACCGCTGCTTCCGAATGCCATGGCCATCGGCAGCATGGAAAGAATGGTCGTTAAGCTCGTCATCATGATCGGGCGCATACGGGTCGCACCTGCCTCGATCAGCGCTTTTTTCAGCGGCATCTCCATACGGTACTGGTTCACGGTATCGACATACAGAATACCATTGTTTACGACGGTACCAACCAGGATCAAAAATCCCAGGATGGAAGTCATGGACATGCTGACTCCGGTCAGCTTCAGAAGTCCAAAGGAACCAACCAGGCTGAACGGGATCGTCGTCATGACCATGAAAGAGAACTTCGGGGACTCAAACTGCGCGGACATAACTACGAAGATCAGGAATACTGCTACCGCAATCGCATTGTACAGTCCGGAGAATTCCTCCTGCATCATACGGTCTCTGGAGTTGGTACCGCGGGTAATGGTTCCGGTTAAGTTCGGGCTGATGACCTCATTATCGATCTGGGTCTTCACGGCAGCGCTGGAAGCATTATCTACATAATCTGCGCTGATCGTGATCTGGTAGGACTTATCTTCTTTCTCGATGGAGGACGGGCTGTCCTTGTAGTAGATCTCAGCGACATCAGACAATGCCACATAACCGCCGGACGGCTTCTTTAAGATCATGCGCTCTAACTGCGGCACGGTCTTATACTGGTCCTCCGGATACTCCGCCTTGACGCTGATCTCCTGTCCGTCGACTTTTAAGGTAGTGACTTCTTCGCCGTCCAGCATCTGCTTCACCATGGTACCGATCTGCGCTGCGGTCAGTCCTTCCGCAGAGGCAGTGACCGGATCTACCTTTACTGCGACAACCGGTGCCGTGTTTTCAATACTGGAGTGGACATTCTTCACATCGTCTCTTGCAATCAGCTCGCTTACGATCTCATTGCTGACCTCCTGGAGCTCATCGTACTGGGTTCCCTTTAAGATAGCCTCGTAGCCGCGGGACCGTCCCATCATGCTCATGGAGGTGGATGCCTCTACGGTAATGGTACAGTTTTCCAGGTCTGCCATCTCATCTTCCCACTGGCTTACGACATCATCAGTGGACATCTTCCGGTCATCCTTTAAGTAAGCGGTGATGGTACCTTCATCGTTATTGTAACGTAGCATGTAGGATTCCACATCCTCATGCGCTGCCACGATGGACTCAGCCTGTGCAAGGATCGCATCGGCCTGCTCGGTGATCAGGCCCGGACGTGTCTCAATGCTGACTCTGACCGTACCGGTATCGTCGGCCGTCATCAGCTCAGTCTGCATGCCACTTGCCAAAAATACAGTGACAACGATGATGCCGACCGATGCAAGCATCACGATCGCTTTGTGGTTTAACAGTGCCGGCATCAGCTTCCGGTAGCCATCCTGCAGAAAGTTCAGCGGTCGGGAAGCCGGAGCCGTGGTGCGCTCCTTCGGCTTATACATCATATAGCACAGCGGTACGATCGCGATCGCAGACAGCAGGGACGCACACATACAGAAGACGATCGTGTAGCCCATAGCGCCGAACATCTGACCGCTCATACCATTTAAGAATACCAGCGGGATAAACACGACGCAGGTGGTGACTGTGGAGCCTACAATGGAAGCCACCACAATGTTCGTTCCCTCTAAGGCCGCCTTAGCATAGCCCAGCGCGCCTTTGTCCTCCTGCTTATCCATGGCTCTGAAACAGCTCTCCAGCACTACGATCGAGTTATCGACCATCATGCCGACACCAAGAACCAGTCCGCTCATGGTAATGATGTTCAAAGTAAATCCGGCCCGCGTCATGACGATCAGGGACAACAGAATGGAGGTCGGAATGGAACTTCCGACGATCAGGGATGCCTTGAAATCGCCGAAGAACAGGAAGATGATGATCATGGAAATGACAACCGCCATAACCATGGTCTCTGCCACATCCTTAAGAGAATCCAGGATGGAATCCGCCTCATCTCGCGCCACGGTAATGGTCAGGTTCTCATCATCACCCTCCAGATTTTTGATGACCTGCTTAACCTGTTTAGAAAGGTCCATGGCCGTGCTGCTCTGCTGCTTGGTTAAGGAAATGGAAATGGTCTCCTCGCCATTATAGCGGGATACGCCGCCCTTCTGCTCCTCTGCATAGGAAACCACGGCAATATCCTCGAGGTAAACAATCTTATTGCCGGATACAGTGATCGGCATTTCTAAAAGCTCATCCAGCGTATCGTGCTCCGTTAACGTGGAAACGGATAAATCCAGATTGCCGGACTCTGCGCTTCCGGACGGGTAGGACAGGTTTGCTGCAGACATTGCGGACTTGATGTCGCTGATGCTGACGTTATACTGATCCATCATATCAGACATCAGCTCGATTTTTATGTACTCAGAGGAACCACCCATGGTGGATACCTCTGCTACCGTTGTCAGTTTTTCCAGCTCCGGCACGATTTTCTGGTCTACATAATCATAGAGATTTTCCTGGGACGGGTTTGCAACGGTAAGCATAATGCTGGCCTGCGCGTTGTTGTTCATCTCCATGACGGTCGGCTCTACGTCATCCGGCAGATCCCGGATGCTATTTAAGCTCTTGGTCAGGTCGCTGTAGGCCTCATCCATATCCGTGTCGTAATCATACTCCAGCATGATCATGGAACGGCCCTCACTGGTGGTGGAACTCATGCTCTTAACACCCTCGAGCGTGCTGACCTGATCCTCAATGAGCTGCGTGACCAGCTCATCCATATCCTCCGGGCTGGCGCCGGAATAGTTTGCCATAATGATCATCATCGGCTGGTCCATATCCGGCATCTGCTCCAGAGTTGCATTAAATACAGAAGAAATACCGAACACGATCAGGCATAAGAGCGCCATCAGGACTGTGACCGGACGCTTCAGTACAAATTTAGTAACTCCCATTTACGTCTGCCTCCTTACTGTGCTTTCGGTGCGCCGCCCTGACTGTTTCCGTTTGCAGGTGCTGCGGCCTGGTTCTCACTGCCTGCGTTCCCTGCCTGCTCCGGATTCTGGCCGTCCTGGTCAGCCGGTGCTGCCTCTGCATCCTGTTTCTCACCACCTGTTTCTGCTGCTCCCGGCTTCTGACCGTCTTTGCCTGCCTCTGCTGCTCCCGGCTTCTGGCCATCTGCGTTTCCTGCCTCTGCCGGAGCGCCGCCTGCTGCACCAGAAGCTTCTACCTCTGATTTCAAACGGATATCCGCACCCTCATACAGGTTGGAACTCCAGGTGCTGACTACCATATCGTCTGCGTTCAGGCCAGAAAGGATCTGCGCATTCTCGGAATCGTAAATGCCAACCTCAACGGAAGTCATCTTCGCTTTGCCGTCTTCATACAGATACACATACGCGTTCCCGCCGCTGTAATAGATTGCATCAATCGGAACCAGCATTGCATTTTCTGCACGCTCGGTCACCAGTTCAATCTTCACAGTACTGCCGATGGCGATCTCATCGCTTCCGGTCATATCGCCCTTCACCTTAAAAAGTCCGGTGGAAGCATCAACCATGTTGCTGATCTCGGTGATGTTTCCGGTATAAGTAGTTCCATTCTTGGAAATTTCCAGTTCATCACCGGTCTTTAAGTTCTGCATCATGCGCTGGGTCACATAAAAAGTAATGCTGTTTTGACCTTCCCCTGCGATAACGCAAAGCTGCGCAGACTGGTTTACACGGTCATACACATCCACATCGACGCTCTCCACACGTCCTGCGATCGGTGCGGTGATGGTGCTGTATTCCACCTGTTTCTCATACTGCAGCTTTGCCGATTCATACTGAAGCTCGGCAGATTTCAAATTATTCTGGTACTGCTCATATTCCTGGTCGGACAGATCGCCGCTGCCATATAAGATCTGCATTCTGTTTAAATTGCTCTGTGCCTGGGAAAGATTGACCTGTGCGGAATCCATGTTGTTTTTTGCAGATTCCACCTGCTCTGTGTTAATTTCCATCAGCACCTGCCCCTGACTGACGATGTCACCAGCCTTCACATTCACTGCCGTTACATCGCCGCCTGCCTTGGCATAAACATAAACAACATCAGCCGCTTCCACAGTACCCGTCAGACTGGAGGTGACCGATACGTCACCGGTCGTCGGATTTGCCGCATTGACGACGGTTACGTTCGATTCCTGCTGCATTCCGCCGGGGCTTCCCATGCCGCCGGGACCTCCATGCCCGCCTGTACCTGCGCTGCCTCTGCTGCCCAGGAAAAATGCTGCGCCCGCCAGAATGATCACCGCTGCGCCTGCTCCTGCCACGATCTTTTTCTTTTTACTCATCATGATGCACTACACTCCTTCACCGTTTTCTTTTTTATGTTCCATGTTTCGTTTCCGATCTATTTTGCAGCTGTTTTCGAATTTCTAGGTTTTCCCTTCCCGCAATATCACGGCCAGCACAATAGCTCCGGCTACCAGAAAGGTCCATCCCGCAATATATGCCAGATGCAGATTCCCGGCAATCGGTTCCGAAAGGATGTCGCTTTCTTCCAGAAAAGAAGCTGCCGCTAACATCCAGATTCCCGGATGATACAGCCAGCGGAAGGTCCTGAAAAATTCCGACCGTTCTACCCCCGGGCGAAAGCAGGAAATCCACACTGACATACCAAGGCCGCCGACAAGCAAATAAATCAAAGCGTTTACCAGGGCCCGTACCGGGAACGTCCGGCTAAGCATTCCACCTGCCCCAAGAAACAGGAGAAGCACCAGACAGATTCCGACATATCCCAGAACTTCTTTTTTTAAAATTTTGCCATCCGGCGGTCTGGCCGAAGATTTCTGTCCCATGTGCGTTCTCCTTTCCGTGTCCATCCCAAGATTGCATCTGCATACTGCGTATTTCCATTCTCTGACATGTTAAACATCCTAAAAAACAAATGTGAGAAAAATGTGAGAAATTCCGCATATTTCTGTGAGGAATATTTCAGACGCCCCGGAAAAATGCTATAATATAACGAGCGCAAGAGAGCCAGGAACGTGCTTGCACGATCATGGCGAACGGCGAGGCAATCGAGTGACGCAGTCACGAGAACGAGCGCAAGAGAGCCAGGAACGTACTTGCACGATCATGGCGAACAATGAGGCAATCGAGTGACGCAGTCACGAGAACGAGAAGAAGAAAAGCCATTCACTGTTTCCAGTCCTGTCTGGCAAACCTTGAATGGAAAAAGAAAGGGGAATTTTTATGCCGCATATCCTCATTACCGACGATGATCCGCACCTGCGCCGTCTGGTGCGTACTTACGCAGAACTGGAAGGCTACGACTGCACCGAGGCCTCTGATGGTGCCGCCGCTGTCACCGCACTGAAACAGAATCCGTATGATCTTGTGCTCTTAGATGTTATGATGCCGGGACCGGATGGCTTTGAAACCCTGGAAGCGATCCGCCGCTTCAGCCAGGTGCCGGTCATCATGCTGACCGCACGGGACGAAGAATACGATAAACTAAATGGCTTCCAGCTTGGTGTCGATGACTATGTTGCCAAACCATTCAGCCCAAAAGAGCTCATGGCACGCATCGGTGCTGTGCTCCGCCGCACCCAGACGCGCACGGAAACTCCCGCCCTGCAGGAGATTTCCTTTGGCGGGCTTTCCATCTTTCCAGACTCCCACATGGTTACGATAGACGGGCAACGCGTGAGTCTTCCGCCAAAAGAGTTCGATCTGCTCTTAAAGCTGGCACAAAACAAACACATTGTCTTAAGCCGCGACCAGCTGCTGGAAAGCGTCTGGGGATACCAGTACTGCGGGGATGGGCGCACCGTAGACACGCACATCAAATCCTTACGCGAGCACATTGGTGCCTACCGGAAGCTGATCCAGACTGTATGGGGAGTGGGGTATAAATTTGAAGAACCAGATAAAAACTAGATTTGCGGCCCTGAAAAACCGGATGGTCTTCCGGCTCTGGGCTTTTATGATGATCCCTGTCATGTTCGGGATCGGCTTTATGTGGGTAGTACAGATTTTTCTTTTTGAGCAGAACTATGCCAATGCCTCTGTCAATGAGGTGTTGAACCAGCTGTCTCCGATCATGGAGGACCTGCGCTGCCGCGACATCGGAGAAGATGAAAAGTTTTTATCCTTTATCAGTCACATCAATGCGGGTGGTGATCTGCTTTTAACCTCCACAGATGGCACACTTGTAAAAATGTATTCCTCCGGCCACCTGGTGCAGCCGCAGGAATGGGAAACAAAATTAAAATCGCCCAGGCTTCTCAGCAAGAACTCCGGGCTGGAAGAACTAATAGCAGGCCGCCCTTACAAGCATATCGAAAAAATGCACGGACAGATCATCGGCTATGAGCTGGGATTTCCGGTCACTTACCACGGCGAACGCAATCACCTCATTTTACGCAATGCCCTTATGACCCGGACGGTGTTAAACTTAAACCGCTCTCAGCTCATCGTCTTAAGCATTCTCCTAACCGGCATTGCTTCCGTGCTTGCCGCAGTTTTATCAAAACAGTTTACCCGTCCGATCTTTCAGATCAAGGAATCGGTCGATAAGCTGACGCAGAATGAGTTTGACATTGGACCGGACCTGGACCGGCAGGATGAATTAGGACAGCTTTCGCAGTCCGTTGGCAAGCTCGGCAAAGCACTGCAGCGGCTGGATGTGCTGCGCCGGGAGGTCATCGCCAATGTCTCCCATGAGCTCCGCTCGCCGCTCGCCCTCATCACCGGCTATGCCGAGATGGTGCGCGACATCACCTGGAAGGACGAGGCTATGCGCAGCGAAAACTTAAACCTGATCATCAGCGAATCCAACCGCATGAGTGAGATGGTAACCGATATTCTCGACTACTCCCAGTTTTCAGCAGGCTACAGCAAGCTGAAAAAAGACTGGTATGACTTAAAAGATATCGTCAATGCAGAGCTCACCCGCTGCCGCCAGGCCGCCGCTGAGCACCACATCACCCTGACGCTTCAGGCACCGGAAGCAGAATTAAACTTCGAAGTCGATGCCTTGAAAATGAGCCAGGTGATGCGCAATCTCTTAAACAATGCCATCAACCACACGCCGGAAAACCGGGAAATTTTCATCCGGCTGGTGCCAAAATCACAGGTTCCGCTTTCCAGTCCTGTGACTGCTCTGCAGACCGGTCAGGATTTCTGCCTGGTCGAAGTGATCAATCCGGGGGAGCCGATTCCTGAGGAAGACCGGAAGATCATCTGGGAGCGCTACCAGCGCAGCCAGCACCAGAGCGGCCGCCACCTTGGGACCGGAATCGGACTTTCTATTGTCAGCACGATCTTAAAGGCGCACGATATGCCTTACGGCGTGAACTGTAAGGACGGCTACAATATCTTCTGGTTTTTATGCCGGTAAACTTTAATAGGGCCGTGTGAGTTGCCTTTTGGCAACTCGCACGGCCCTTGTCATATACTTAAATGGTTATTCTCTACCGTTTCAATTTCTCGCGCTCCTGGTCCAGCACTGCCTTTGTCTCTTCCATGGACTTTCCAAGCACGCTTGCGAGCAGCTCCTGCGGGATCGTCGGGGAATAATAAAAGCCCTGCTGGTAGATACATCCGAATTTTTCGAGAATATCTAACTGGCGCTGTGTCTCCACACCCTCCGCGATCAGGCGCTTGCCAAGCTTGTCCGAAGCCTTGATCAGGCATTCTACGATCGGCTCGGACTTCGGGTTGGTCTCAAGCTCCCACATAAACATACGCTCGAACTTTAAGGTATCGACCGGAAGCTCCAGGATCTTGCTGATACCGGAGTAGCCGGAACCAAAGTTATTTAAGATCAGCTCCACGCCCAGCTCCTTTAACTGCTGCATCACGATCTCGATGATGACTGGAGAAGTGGTAAGCGCGTATTCATCGATCTCCACCGCCAGCTTTCCGGACGGAATCTGGTATTTCTGGATCATGCTCTGAACCGTGTCTACGAAATTTTCCTGGATGATCAGGACCGGGGAAACCGGAACCGCTATGGATTCGTATTCTACACCCTTTCGCTCCAGCTCTGCGATTTCCTGTGCCACACGCTCCAGCGCGTAATATTCCACACTGCTGATCTGGCCGGTATCCTCGGCGATCGGCACAAACTCAGCACTTCCGACCATGCCGATATCCTTCACAAACATGCGCATGTAATATTCCGCACGGACAAAACATCCTTCTTTTGTATTGTAAGTCGGCCGGAACCGGATCTCCAGCTCATGGTTTTCCAGCGCTGTGCTGATATATCTGGCAATGGCCTGCTTGCGCAGATAGGTGGCATGCAGCTTACTGTCATAGACCGCATACTGGTTGATGCCGGTCTCTTCTGCCTTGCTGACTGCCAGATCAAGATATTTTAACAGCTGGTCTGCACCCTCCGCATAACCCGGGTAAGAGCAAAGTCCGATCTGGCAGGAACACATACAGTCTGTTCCGTCGATCTTCCAGCTCTGGGAAAAGCGGTCCAGGATTTCTTCTGCCAGGCGCACTGCCTGTCCCTGTGTCCGGCCCTTTAAAATCGTGATGAATTCCACGCCTACATACCGGTACACAATGCACCCGGTTTCTTCCTTCAGATATTCCAGGATCTCTTTTAAGAGTTCTTCACAATAGGCAAAACCAAACAGCTCATTCATGCGCTTGAAGTTCTCGATATAAAACTTCATGACTACGCCCTGTCCCTCGCCGGTCAATGCACGCTCCAGCTGGTGACGGCAGACCATGCGGTCGCCACCAAGACCGGTGTCGCCCAGGTCCGAGGCTTCTGCAAGCGGTTCTGCAGCAACCGTTTTTTCCATCGGCTCTGCTTTACTTTCTGTATTTTGTTTCTTTCTTCCAAATAGGCCCATAACCAAATCCCCCTTTTTCTGTGAGCAATTTGTATTTTATATTACGCTACACAAGTGCACGTTCGATCTCCGCACAGATTTCCTCCGGAGTTTTATGATCGGTCGCCACCACAATGTCGGCTGCTGCCTCATAGAGTGCCCGGCGCTTTTCCTGCAGACTTGCAATGTATTCCACATTCATGTGGCCATTTAAGACCGGACGGTCACTGCTGTCCTTGACCCGCTCATAAACGGTCGCGGGAGATGCCGTCAGAAGAACCACCTTTCCGCTCTTTTTCATAAGCTCCTGGTTTTCCGGCCGTACTACAATGCCGCCTCCGCAGGAAATGACTGTGTTTGCTTTTCCCTGCAGTCCGGCCAGCATTTCCGTTTCCAGACACCGGAAATGATTTTCCCCGTATCTGGAAAAAATTTCCGTGATCGCCATGCCCTGTTCTTCTTCAATTTTCTGGTCCATCTCCACCAGCTCCAGATCCAGCTGGCGCTTCAGCTCTGCCGCAATGGTGCTCTTTCCTGCTCCCATAAACCCGATCAGAAAAATGTTGCAGCCGGGTTGTCTGCTTTCCTGTGCCATCTCCATCATGTCCTCCGCTTGTAACATTTATCGTAACTGTCCGCAGATGCTCACAACTTCCTGTAACACAATTCCGGACATAAGGGAAAGCTGCTTTGCTCCCCCGGAGGCCCGGAATCTTACTCTTGTAACTGCTGTTTGTGAAACCATGCAATTACGTTTTTCGTAAATGCGCAGACCTACTGAACAGTTATCTTTTTTCTTATATGCAATTATAGCAGTAGTTCTGTTTTTACGCAATCGTTTTGTCCGGGTCTGTCTATGCGAAACCCGACAAAAGCAGACACAAATCTGTCACTGTTTCCTGCAAAAAACGTATTTCTTTTCCGTTTTCAGGCAGAATAGGTTACTTTGCCTTAGACGGCAGGAAGGTTACTACCACACCCGCGCAGATCAAAACAGCACCGATTACGAAAGATGGCGTGATCACCTCATGCAAAAGCAGCACGCCCATGACTGCAGATACCAGCGGCTGCAACGGGTAAAACATGGAGCAGGTGCTGGCATTTAAGAGCTGCAGGCTCTTATTCCAGCAGGTGTGCGCCACCGCGGTTCCAAACACTGCCACAAACAGGCAGGCACCGAGCGCTACCGCCGTCGGATGGCTTCTCGTCACAAACACGTTCTCGATCACGGCCGCCGGAATGTTAAATACCAGTGCGATCGCCATGCCGTAAAGCGCAGTCTGCACCGGATCATAATATCCGGAAATCTTGCGGATGGATACCGAAGCAGCGGACCACAGGATCACAGAACCAATGGAACACAAAACACCCATCATATTGATTTCCATGCTGCCTTTTCCCAGAATGATATAAACACCGATCAGGGACACCACAATGCTGACTACATTTTTCCAGGTAATCTTCTCCTTTAAGAACAGTGCCGCCATAACTGAGATCACCACCGGGTTTAAGGAGTTGATCAGGGATGCCATAGAGCCGGATAAGAGCGCTGTTCCGCCAAGCTGCAATATGATAGAAAGAAAATATCCAAGTCCGCCTAAGACCAGCAGATATTTCCAATGCTCCCGTTTTACCTTTCTCGCTCCGCCCTTCAGCTTTAAAATCCCATAAAGGCACAATACCGATACCGCATACCGGCACAGGCCAACCGTTACAGGTCCCATCACCGCCAGCGCATACTTACTTACAATATAAATACTGCCCCAGCAAAAAAATGTGATCACCAGAAATAAATATCCTGCATTTCGTTTCATCTTCTTCAAGTCCTTTCTCATCCTGTCATTTTTATATCGATACAGATTACGCGTGTGTACCCAGTAACCTTATATCAATGCCCCTTGCTTAAGCAGCTCCCTCCGGACTGCACCGGCAAAATCCGCCTCAGCAGTCTTCGCCTGAAGTGGCGCAGCCATGCTGTCCGCTGTCTGCAATGCCGCAGCCACATGCTCCTTTGCCCGAAGCTCCGCAGCCGCACGGTCCTTCGCCTGAAGTGCCGCAGCCACACCGGCTGCATGTCCGGTTGCAAAGCATGTCCCCATGACGCGCACTGCGGCAAAAGCGGTATCGTCTGCCCAGATCATCCGTCCGGCACCGTACAGATTCTCAAGCGTTTCCGACTGGAGTGCTCCCAGAGGAATGTCAAACCAGTTTCCCTCTTTCACCTCCAGATAGGTAGCCATCTGGCTGATATCCTTATGGATCTCCGGCTTCCAGCCACCGCGCGCGATCCCGTCTGGCCGTTTGCGGCCGGAAAGCACATCCTCTCCGGTCAGCATGGTCCTTCCCACCAGCTTTCTGGTCTCCCGAAAGCCAATGGAAGGTCCGGTCATGACCAGCTCGCTATGCTCCATGCCCGGCATATAGCGCTTCATGGCCGCCGCATAGCTGACTGCCTGCTTTCTCAGCTCCTTCTCCATCCGTGTCAGTTCCCGGGCAGATAAGCCCGTTGGCATTACACTCGGGATCAGTGCACAGACCACATCTGAGCCTTCGCGGGTCAGCAAAAAACCGCTTTCCCGCACAAGATGCTTCATGCCGTCTGCCCTTGCCAGCTCAACTGCGCGTCCTACCGCAGCCGGAGACATATCCTTTGTAATATCCACTCCACTTAAGCGGAACGGGAGAGATGCCGCCTGGACATGTCCGTCCAGACCGCCCCACTTTACCCTGGCACCAGCCAGGCGGGCCAGGTTCGCATCGCCGGATGCATCGACAAATGTCTTTGCCTGGACAGTAAACACGCCCTCATCGTCCATACAGCGGATCCGGCAGATCTGATTTTCTTCTACGTCTGCACCGGCCAGCTGGGCATGAAGCAATACTTCCACATGGAGTCTGTCAAGAAGCGCATCCAGCGCACATTTTAAATACTCCGGCTCAAAAGAAATGTTCCAGTTGCCGGAAGCAGAAAGGCGGTTCTGGGCCGGTGCACCAAGCTCTTTTAATGCTTCCAGGACCAGGCTTCCAGCGCCCTTCACCACCCGCACCGGATGCTTCCCGCAGGTCGTAAATCCACAGAAAGCCCCGACTCCGGAATGGGTTGCCTCGCCGCCCAGATAAGAATTCCGCTCAATCAGAACGGTTTTCGCGCCAGCCTGGACCGCACCAATCGCTGCTGCACAGCCAGCTGTGCCGCCGCCAGCAATTGCTACATCATACTGCTCCAAACGTTCCATATCCACACTCCAAAAACTGTTATTCTGCGCCCCTGGCGGAGCGCTTTTCATTCATAGTACGCAGTTTCTTATGAATCAAAATAGCGTTCCTGCACTTCCTTCACCGGCATTTCTTTTCCGGTATATAAGCGGAAGGCCTCTGCGCCCTGCCATAGCAGCATTCCGATTCCCGGGATTGTCTTGCAGCCGGCTGCTTTTGCATCCTTTAAAAGCTTTGTCTCTCTCGGATTGTATACAATATCAGAAACCACCAGCTCCGGCCGCAGCATGCTGGCATCCGGGATTACACTCTGATCATCCATTGGTTTCATGCCAACCTTTGTGGCATTGCAGAACAAGTCGGCACCGGACAGTGCACGGCGCACGGCGCCCACATCCTCCAGGTCAAAAATCTCTGCACGGCACTCCGGCACATGCTCCCGGATTTTCTGCACCGTTGCTTCCCCGTTTGCATAACGGACGGAGGATTTTCTTGCCAGGATCACAACATCCTTTGCACCGCCAAGTGCAGCAGCGATCTGGATCGCCGTTCCTGCACCGCCGCAGCCTGCGATCACCAGCTTCTTTCCATGAATGTCGAAGCCATGCTCCAGACAGTTGCGGATCCAGCCGGTGCCATCGGTGATGTGCCCCACCAGCTTTCCATCTTCATTGACAATGGTGTTGACCGCGCCGGTCAGCTCTGCCGCCTTGGAAAGCTCATCACAGCAGGAGGCCGCCACCGTTTTTCCCGGCATGGTAATGTTGCAGCCCCTAAAATTCATCATTTTCAGAGCCTCGATTGCTTTTTTCGTATCCTCCTCTTTGATATCAAATGCCAGATAACGGTAATCCAGCCCTAATTTTTCAAAGCTGTAATTGTACATCGCCGGAGAACCGGAATGCGCTACCGGGCTGCCGATCAGGCATAATAATCTTGTATGTCCACTGATTTCCATGCTATGTATTCTCCTTCTATCCTTCGCAAACGTTTTTTCTTCTATAGTTTCATACCTCGCAACACCACATCTCACCGGATTGGCTTCCTGCAAATACCATGCTCCTGCACGCTACATTACCAGCACCAGCACGGTCACGATACAGACAATGCTGATCAGCGCCGAGATGGAATTGAGTGCACTGGAGAGGCCAAAGTCTTCTCCGATATCTGCCGTAAAAGCCGGTACTGCTGCTGAGATTGGGCTAAATACCAGAAAAGCCAGTGCCTGACGGTATTCCAGCTCCAGCGGAAGCAGATGAAAAAATGCCACCGACAGCACCGCGGCGATTCCATAACGGACCAGCAGGATCCTTCCCATAGCTCCAAGCTGTTCCCGGCTTCCGGAAAACCGGACGCCTACCCCAAGCATCAGCATGGCAAGGAACGGGTTTGCATTGCCAAGGATCCCGGCGAAGGTTGTCACTGCATCCGGCAGATGGATCTGCAGCAGATTCAAAATCAGCATGAGCAGATAAGTATCGAACGGAATCGATCTTAACAGGGTCGATACGATCTTTTTGATAGAGAAGCGGTCCCCGCCACCCTTGATCATGGAAGCAATGCTGTAAGAGCCACCCAGACAGACGAAGGAATTTCCCGTATCAAACAGGCTGGTCGCCAGCATTCCGGCAGGTCCAAGAAAGCTCTGCGCGAACGGCATGGTAAAGGTGCCAATGTTATAGCCCGAAATATTTAATACCTCAAAGGCTCTCTTTTCCTTCGGCGAGTGCAGATTTAGCAGATATAAAACCGTCATATACAGCACGCCACCGCCAAATCCAAGCAGGCAGATCACCAGCAGGGAAGGGTCGATCTTACTTCCGCTCACACTGCTTATGATAGCCGCAGGCAGCGTGATCTTTAGTACGATCTTTGATAATACGTGAAAATCCTCTTCCTTAAAAAAACCAGTCCGGCGTAAAATATGTCCAAGCACAATGACCGCAATAAAGCACGCCGCCCGCATCAGGATCACTCCCATGACTTACTGTTCCCCTTTCTCTGTCTGGATTCCGCAGCTGATCCGCAGCTGCACAGCTGCTTATCTGCTCCTCTGCTCAGCTGCACAGTTGCGGGCAAAATCCATCGCTGCCCATGTAACACATGAACAGCAACAAAAATCCCATATGTGATTCATTGTGCATCAGAATTTCCTGGATGGCAAGTAGTTTTTCTTTGTTTTCCGTTTTGTTATTCATATTTCGTTCACAATTCATTCAAAAACCTTTTACAGATTCAACATGATTTCTTCACGATTTCTCCCTATACTATAACCATAAACAACAAGAGCGAACGAGTTGTTTATAAAACGCTTAAAAGATTTTTTTCATAATACTCGAGCTGATAACACGAGTTATCAGCTCTCCTCCCTTTTTAACTACAAAAAGCAAGTGCTATTTCCCGGCACTTGCTTTTTTCGTATTATTTTCCTATCTCACACAGATGTAAACCAGATATCCCGCATACATGAACAGCATGAATGCACCCTCCAGCCGGCTGATGCGCAGCTTGCTGCGGCACAAAAACCAGGTAACCACACTTGCTACAATGAGACATGCCGTGTCGATCACCGCAAATGGTGTTACCGCGATCGGATGAACCGCTGCGGATGCTGCAAGCACCATCAGGATATTAAAAATGTTGGAGCCGATGACATTTCCAAGAGCCAGCCCATTCTCGCCTTTTCTGGATGCGACCACGGAAGTAACCAGCTCTGGCAGGGAAGTCCCCAGCGCTACAACGGTCAGGCCGACCAGGGTCTGGGAAAGGCCAAAGGAAAGTGCGATCGCCTTCGCACTGTCGACCACCAGATTACCGCCGCATACGATCGCTGCAATGCCGCCGAAAATATAGATCACGCTCCTAAGCGGGGAAAGCACAGAAATTTCTTCATCTGCCTCAGTCCGGTTTGCCAGCGCATCGCGGATCGTCAGGACAATAAAGCCTGCAAACAGCACCAGTAAAAAGATGGCTTCTGGCCGGCTGATAAAGTGGTCACGGATGATCATGAAAAACAATACCACTGCCACTCCCACAGACGCCGCATAGTCCCAGCGCAGCTGTACTGCAAACGGGCGGATAACCCCACAGGTTCCCAGAACCACCAGAAGGTTAAACAGGTTGGAGCCGATGACATTTCCCACCGCGATCTCATTGTTGCCGGTCAGCGCTGCCGTTGTGCTGACAGCCAGCTCCGGCGCACTGGTTCCAAAGGCCACAATGGTAAGGCCGATAATGATACTTGGCACCCGCAGTGCCCGCGCAATGGAGGAGCTCGCCTCCACAAAATAATCTGCTCCCTTAATGAGGAGCACAAAGCCGATGACCAGCCAGACGTACATTAACATAATTTTTTCCTTTCTCATCTGAATCCGTACCAGATCAATCCTGCTGCTGTTCATATGCTGCAAAAACATCAGCAAGTGTTCCTGACCTATGTGCATAAATACCTTATACAAAGTGAGATAAAGTATAGGTTGTTTTGTCCGCGTTGTCAAGGTAAGGGTTCTGATTTTCCTCTTCTCCTGCTCCCAAACGGAAATGTCACATGACTGTGCAACAGCCAGAGCGTTAAAAGATTCGGATACGCCATCAGTCCATTCACCAGATCCGAAAAAATCCAGATGAATTCCAACCGGCTGACACAGCCAAGATACACCGAGATCAGGTAAAGAATGGTATACAGGCTTTCCACGTTTTTTCCCGCGTGCAGGCCTTCTGCCAGATACAAAAACATCTGCTGCCCAATGTAGTACCAGCCCACGATCGTGGCAAACGCGAACGCTGCCATACTGCAGGAAACCAGGATGCCGCCGTACCTGCCAAGCATCCGCGAAAAACAGAAGGACGTGAGCGCTGCACCATCCAGATTCCTGTATAAAACCAGAGGAGATTCCCTGCCCACACATAAGATGACCATAGCTGTGAGTGTACAGATCACAATAGTATCAAAAAACACTTCAAACATAGCCCACATTCCCTGCTCCTCCGGCGTGGTATCCTCCGCCGCGCCGTGCAGGACCGCCAGCGTACCAAGACCTGCCTCATTCGAAAAGACGCCCCGTGCCATACCATAACGCACACTTCTGGAAAATAAAAAGCCGGCCACACCTCCACCCGCTGCCCCTGGCGTCCACGCCTGTTTCAGGATCTGCAATAGCACAGGAACAATGCTGTTCCGGCATAAAATTAATACCACGACCGAGAATAGCACATAGATTCCGGCAGACAACGGCATAAACCAGGAAGTCATACGGGAAATCCTGCGGATCCCGCCCCAGATCACTGCTGCCGTCAGCGCCGTAACCAGGACAGCTGCGATATCCGGCTTCATACCAGCCTCATACCGCAATGTCTCACTGACTGCATTTGCCTGAACCATACTCCCCATACCAAGAGACGCAAGCACGGCAAACGCTGCATAGAGGCATGCCATGCTTTTGCAGCCAAGTCCACGCTCCATACAGACCATCGGTCCGCACTGCCATGCGCCATCCGGCAGGCGGTAACGGTATTTTTGTCCAAGACTGGTTTCTGCATATGCCGTTGCCATGCCGATCAGCGCAGACACCCAGAGCCAGAATACTGCGCCCGGACCGCCCGCCGTAAGGGCTGTCGCTACCCCGACAATGTTCCCGGTGCCGATGGTGGCTGCAAGTGCGGTACAGGAGGACTGGAAGGCGGTTATTTTCTTATCAAAAGCTTGTCTGGGATCTTTACTTCCGTTTTCTTCTCCGGAAATCACTTTTCCCACCGTCTGTCTCCACCAATACGGCAGTCCCCGGATCTGAAATCCACCGGAACGGAGTGTAAAAAACAATCCCGTCCCCAAAAACAAGACCATGGTCCACGGTCCCCAGACCATCTGGTGTAGTGTCTGCATGAGCTGCTGCATGGTTATCCCCAGGCGAATCGTTTTCTGTTCAGTTTATGCACAAACAGTGCTCGATTTGTCACCAAACAGATTCCGTTTTTCCTTTTTATCCTGTCACTCGTATTTTCCCGGCAGATGTGCTATAATCCAGCTACAGGGAACCCTTGTAACTGTTCAGTAGTTTCACAGTTACAAGCACTTACGCTTATCTTTTTTGTTCCATCATTCCCAATCATCCATTACAGCGCGGACCATCCCCGGATGTCCGCAGAAAACGAGGTTTTCTATGCCCGGATTTACCACACATTATATCTTAGGAATGAAGGCCTACAATGACCTTCCCAATAACCAGTTAAAATATATCATTGCCAAATACCGCTGGCTCTACCAGCTGGGACTGCAAGGACCGGATATGTTCTTTTATAATATCCCGATCCTGCGCCACCGGGACTACCGCAATGTCGGCTCCTATATGCACGAGCACCACATTCAGGATTTCTTTGCCTGTTATCTGCGCCACTTAAGCGAAATCAAATCCCGCCAGCAGCGCGAGGAGGGACTTGCCTACTTCTGCGGCTACTTAAATCACTACATCGGGGATTCCATCTGCCACCCTTATGTATATGGACGCATCGGCTACGATGCCAAGTCTCCAAACAGCCAGGCCCATGGCCGCCACGCTTCCCTGGAGAATGACATTGATGCCATACTCCTGTGGAAATACAAGCACAAAAAACCATCCCAGTTCAACCAGGCAGCAACCATCTGCTTAAACGGCATGGAAACTCAGTTTATCTCCCGTTTCCTTGCCGACTGTATCAATGAGACGTATTATCCCATCACCTACAGCAACAACTTCCAGGTAACCCCTGCCATGATCCACCGTTCCATTCTCGCTCTGCGCTTCGGCTGCCGGACCCTGGCAGACCCAAAGGGATCCAAACGCAATAAGATTGCCTTCGTGGAGAAGCTGGTCCTGAAAAATCCGGTGGCATCCCAGAAGCTGGTCACCGACGAGATCAATAACCCACGTGAAGTCCTGAACATCGACCACGACATCTGGTGCAACCCCTGGGACCGCAGGCTTGCCTCCCGCGCATCCTTCCCGGATCTGTTCCGCCAGTGCCTGCATAAAAGCAATGACGTTTATGCCATCATCAACTCCTATCTGACTGGTGAACTGCCATCCACAAGAGAAAGCATGGACCGGTTGTTAAATGAGCTTGGGAGTTATTCGTATCACAGCGGACTGCATGTGCCGGATTAAGCATATCGGATGAAGGAATTAGCGGTCGTGCCTGGCTCATCCGCAATATGCAGTACAAACAAAAGAAAAGATGGAGACCAGCGATCCTTACCGGATCACCTGGTCTCCATCTTTCATACAGTAATGCTTTTCTACATTCAATTCTTTCATCCACGCCTTGGTCTCCGGCGTTGTATACTGATCTCCTTCATTGTCCCACAGCCACTGCGGTGTCGGCCACATACAGATCTTCGGGCTGACTGCCTCATAAAATTCTTTCGTCACGGCATGCTGTCCGTGGTGCGCCATCTGAACAATGTCAGCTTTTAAATCTTCCTTTGCAACGGTTTCCAGCACATGGTTTCCGCCATCTACCTGCAGATCTCCGGTAAACAGAATCGTCACGCCATTGACTAACATCCGGTAAACCATGCTGGCATCGTTTCCGTCCCGCTCGCCGACGTGGTCATCATCCGGCTCGTATCGGTCATTTAAGACGGTGATGCAAACATCGTCCACCAGAATCTCATCGTCCTTTTTCACCGGGCATGCCTCTCCCTTGGGAAGGGCCGCCAGTGCCTTGAGGATCGCATCTGCGGTACCAAGATCCCCCAGTTCATGGGTCTTATACCAGTCCAGGGATGCAAAATCATAGTAGATATGGTCGATGGTGATGCCGCTGTCCTTTCCCTCTGCCTCGCTCTGCAGGATGTTCAACAGGGCTCCCACATGATCGGTGTGGGCGTGAGTCAGAAACCAGGCGCTGACATGACCGCCGCGCTTTTTGATTTCTTCGGTCAGATGATCTGCATCATCCCACCAGCCGCCGTCTACCACGATCAGGCTTCCTTCTTTTGTTTCCAGAAGAAAGGACATCATCTGGGCCTTGGTCTGTCCGGCTAACATGGTAAGCTCGGCTCCTCCAAGGATCGGTTCGGTCAGCGCGTCGATTTCCTGCTCGCTTTTTCCCTGCGCCTCCAGCTCTTTTCGCTTTTCCCCTTCGGTCACCAGCTCTACATTTTCGTAAGCTCCGCTGTTTCCGGTCTGCTCCGTCTTGTGGGCAGATTCCGTCGCTTTTCCCTGTTTTGCCCGCACTGCGCCGCGTACTGCAAACATAATGCCAAAAACCAGCACCAGCACCAGTACGATTCCAAGGATCAGACTCCACACGTTCCTGTGCTGCCGGTAGCTGCGGTACCGTCTCGATGCGGCACGGTCGATGGACATTTCCATCTGCCAGCCGATCTTTCTGCTTCCGCTTCTTCTAAATCTGTGTCTTCTGCCAAATCTTCTCATATAATCCCCTTGCTTTTTCCGCATTGCGGTGCTATGATGTTCAATATAATTCAATTTTAAGTTTTTTTGAACAGGAGGCCGCTATGAAACATCAAACTGACCACTCCCTTTCCGAGAAAAAATCACTGCTCGGACAGATTGACTGGTTTACCACACTAGTTCCCTTTTTCTGCATCCTGGCGCTCTGCGCCTGGTTTGTCGTAAGCCCGGAGCAGTCCACCGCTGCCATCGGCGCAGTCCGCAATTTCCTGGGCGATGAGATGGGCAGCTATTACCTCATCATCGGACTGGGCGTTTTCGTCTGCTCCCTCTACATTGCCTTTTCCCGGTTCGGCCAGATCCGCTTAGGCGATGCAGAGCGCCCGTTGTACTCCGGGTTCCAGTGGGGTTCCATGATCTTCACCGCCGGACTGGCGGCTGACATCCTGTTCTACTCCTGCTGCGAATGGATCTTATATGCATCGGATCCTCATACCGCAGAAATGGGAACGGTACATGAGTGGGCTGCCACTTACCCGCTGTTCCACTGGGGACCGATCCCGTGGGGCTTCTATCTGGTGCTGTCCGCGGCATTCGGCTTCATGCTCCATGTCCGCAAACGCTCCCGCCAGAAATACTCCGAAGCCTGCCGTCCGGTTCTGGGAAACCGTGTGGATGGCTGGGCCGGAAAGCTGATCGACCTGATCGCAGTCTTCGCGCTCCTCGCCGGAACCGCCACAACCTTCTCCCTGGCGACACCGCTTCTGGCAGGTGCCATCAGCAATGTGACCGGCATTCCGCAGAGCACCGGCCTGACCCTGGTCATTCTGGTTGTCGTATGCGCGATCTATACCTTCAGCGTCTACTTTGGCATGAAAGGCGTGCAGCTCTCCGCAGCAACCTGTACCTGGCTGTTCTTCGGTCTCCTGGCTTATGTATTCTTTTTTGGCGGCCAGACCCGCTTCATCATTGAAGAAGGCATCACCGCTTTGGGAAATATGACCCAGAACTTCATCGGTCTTTCCACCTGGACGGATTCCCTCAGGACCTCCTCCTTCCCGCAGACCTGGACCATTTTCTACTGGGCCTACTGGATGGTATGGTGCGTGGCTGTTCCGTTCTTCATCGGCTCCATCAGCAAGGGCCGCACGCTGCGCCAGGTCATCCTGGGCGGCTATGTATTCGGTCTTTCCGGAACCTTCACTTCCTTTATTATTATGGGGAACTACGGACTCGGTCTGCAGATGCACGGAAAGCTGGATGTGCTCTCCTCCTATGCCGCAGACGGAAACCTCTACCAGGCGATCCTGGATATTTTGGGACAGCTGCCGCTTTCCAAAGCCGTGCTCGTCCTGTTAGTCCTGTGCATGATCACCTTCTATTCCACATCCTTTGACTCCATCACCATGGTGGCTTCCACCTACACGTATAAGGAGTTAAAGAGTGATGAGGAGCCGCACCGGAACGTGAAGCTGTTCTGGGCAATCTTCCTGATTCTGCTGCCGCTGGCCCTGATCTTTTCCGAGAACTCCATGTCCAACCTGCAGACTGTATCCATCATCGCAGCTTTCCCGGTCGGCATCATCATGCTGCTGATCATCACGTCGTTCTTCAAAGATGCGGATGCGTATCTCAAAGAGCAAAAATAAATTTATGGCAAATCCGCCGGATTAGATTTCCGGCGGATTTTTGCTTCATAGGAAATTGCGTCCTATGAAACAAAAATTACTCCGCAAGGATGCGCACTCGGCGCAAAGGTAGATGGTTGCCAAAGCAACCGCGCCTCGGCGCGAGAATGTGCCAAGGCACATTCTTTTTTATTTATTCTCTTCGTCACACGCCACATTGTTCTGCGAAGCAATGTTCTGCGTTTCCTCCACGATGTAGATTGGCCGGTCTTTCAGTTCGCTGAACAAAATCGCGATGTACTCTCCGATAATGCCAACGATCAGAAACAGGATCGCGAACATAAAACAGTTCAAGATCACGATCGTGGCATAGCCGCTCGGCGCTCCCTGGCGGGTAAATAAGGTGTAGACCATCACAGCCACGCCGAGAAGTCCCGCAAAGGCTCCGGCATAAATGCCAAGCTTTAACGGCAGGTTGGAAAAGCACATGATCGTGTTCATGGAGAACACAAGCAGCGTTCGTAAGCTATACTTACTTTCCCCTGCCACCCGGTCGTGGGCCTCATAAGTAATGGTTGCTTTCTGAAAACCAATGCTCTGAACATATCCCCGCAGGAAGCGCACCTTCTCGCGGTAATTCTTCCGGAGCACATCCGCTGCTTCCTTCGATACTGCAAAAAAGTCCGATGCGTTCGGCTCAAATTTCACGTCGGAAAGGGTGTTGATAACCCAGTAAAAACCAGCCGATGTAATGTTCTTGATCAGTCCTGCGGATTTATTTTTTGTCCGCACCATGCTGATGACGCCGCAGCCTTCCTCAAACTTGCGCACAATCTCCGGCAGACATTCCGGCGGGTGCTGCAGATCTGCATCCATGCAGACGATCCCGTCTCCCTTTGCGTAATCGATTCCGGCGATCATGG